>Ga0307517_10000280_pt1 | contig 87903 bp, 77 predicted proteins | sample 23_EM_MG_FD_194515 | JGI IMG/M metagenome (GOLD analysis project Ga0307517, IMG submission 194515) | Populus trichocarpa ectomycorrhiza microbial communities from riparian zone in the Pacific Northwest, United States - 23_EM | ecosystem: Host-associated > Plants > Roots > Unclassified | place...
CTTATCTGGCGACAGGGCGCCGGGCTTGCGCTTGCTACCATTGGCTTCGGCGCAATTTCCGCATTCATAGCACTCGATTTCGCAGAACGGGGCTGGAGTGGGGCCGGTATCGCCGTGTCCGGCTTCGGTGCAGGTTATATCCTTTCCAGACTCTTCTTCGGTCAATTCCCCGATCGCTTCGGCAGCACGAGGGTGGCGATCTATTCTCTGGTGTTCGAAATCGCTGGTCTGTTGGTCCTCTGGGTGGCGGCTGGTCCGATTCAGGCGCAGGTCGGCGCATTCCTCACGGGGGCGGGCTCATCGCTTGTTTTCCCGTCCTTGGGCATGGAAGCCGTGCGGCGCGTTCCCATAGCCAATCGGGGTTCGGCGCTTGGCGCTTACGTGATGTTTTTCGATGTCGGCTTGGCAGTCGCCGGTCCTGCGACGGGCATAGTTGCGAAACATTTCGGCTACTCGGCGGTCTTCGGAGCCGGCGCGGTCGCGGCAGCGATCGCACTTCTCATAACGGCTGCGTGTCGCAAGGCGGATTGAAGAAGTGGAATTTCAAGATGTTTCAAACAATCGGGCGCGCGGAGCGGAGTCGAAAATTGAACGCGGTATTTGGCAACTATCGATTGTTCTAGTTTCTAGAACAGTACGGTCCTTTTATTGTTATGGAAAGACATGGCGCGTTCGCCGATATTCCACTGCAATCCAGACGGTTAGTTCTCTGACACATTCAGTCATCGCCGAGGCGGCGAGATGTGCAGCGCCTAATTGCAATGTTTGCCGAGAATAGAGGGTTCGACATGAAGGGCATTTGGGACGACTTTTTGACCGATCGGGATCGCAAGGTTTTTGCGGCTTCCGGCTACGGGGCGCAAGCGGGATTCGGCGCTCGCCCCGCCTTGCTCGTTATCGATGCCGCATACGCATTTGTGGGCGATCGCCGCGAGCCGATTTTGGAGTCCATGAAACGATGGCACAATTCAAGCGGTGAGGACGGTTGGGACGCGGTCGACGCGATCTCTCGGCTAAGCAAAGTATTTCGCGTTCGCAATCTGCCGATCATTTACACCACCAATCATTTTCGGACCGATAGTTGGGACGTGGGCAGCTGGAGCTGGAAGAACCCACGGATGGGGGATCAAACGGACTCAGCCTCCAACCTGGATCCCAATGAGATCGTGGCGGAGATTGCACCACAAGCCCGCGATATTGTCATTCTCAAGCAGAAGCCCAGTGCTTTCTTTGGTACCAATCTTTTGTCTTATCTCCAGTTTCTTGGTTGCGATTCGTTGATCTTCACCGGCGGGACCACCAGTGGCTGCATCCGAGCATCGGTCATTGATGCTTTTAGCTACAACTATCGAGTGGCTGTAGTGGAGGAAGCTTGTTTTGATCGGTCGCAGGCCAGCCATGCCATTAACTTGTGCGACATGAACGCGAAGTACGCAGACGTTGTCTCGGAGGTCGCAGTTCGAAATTACGCGGAGGGTTTGTCGACTGATTTATATCCGCGGCTGCCAAAGGCAGCTACCCCAGGAGGCTAGCGACAAGATGCTGATCGAACTCTCTTGCACCTAGGTCAACGCTGGCTTCAAAGGGGATATTGATATGACGACTTGCATAAATAAGTTTGCTTTGCTCGCCTTCGCGGTGGCCCTGACACTATCGAACGCATCAGATTCGTATGCGCTAGAGAAGTTGCGCATGGCGATCCCCGTTCCGGCTTTTAGCTATTACTCGATCTATGTTGCGCGAGACCTCGGCTACTTCAAAGACGAGGGTATTGATATGGAAATCATCGTCACTCAGGGGGACGGCCCAGACGTCGATGCGTTGATCGCTGGCAGCGTTCAGTTTACTTCTTCCACCCCAAACAGACTGTTTACCACGTTCCAGCAGGGCAAGCCCCTTTTGGGCGTGCTTAATATGTTCAATCGTGTCGCGATTAACTGCTTCATCAATAATCAGAGTGCTGCCGCCGCTGACATCAAACAAAAAGCAGTTCTCGATGAGAAGGTAAAAAAGCTAAAAGGCATGACCATTGGCGTATCGCGCCCTGGCGCTTTCACCTATTTCGTCGCGGCCGATCTCCTCAAGCGAGCAGGCTACACACCGCAAGTGGACGCTAAAGTGATTGGAGTTGGCGGCGGCGCGGCAATGTTAGCCGCGTTGGAGAACAAGCAGATTGATGTTGGTTGCTTTGCCAGCCCTACACCCGAACTCGCGGTCTCGCGCGGCAAAGCCTCCATGTTCGTGAACAATACGCTCGGCGAAGACACGACGCTGGATGAATTCTTGTTCTCCGTGCTCTACGTTCGCCCTGATTACGCGAGAGATCACAAAGACACGGTTACCAAAGTGGTTCGCGCGCTCAAGCGCGCCATGGTCTACGCCGTGAAAACACCATTTGAGGAGCAGCGCCCTGTTCTGACGGCGACATTCGGTAATATCGACGAGGTGGTAATGCGCGACGCGCTCAGCAACAATCAAGGTGGTATCAATGCGTCTGGCGAAATCACCGAAAAGGCATACAAGGGTGCGGCAGACTACTTAATTGCGAGCGGCGCAATTACCGATGCGGCACCTTACGCATCTGTCATCGACAAATCATTTTGGTCTAAGTGATCGGGATAAACGACGCTTAAGTCCGAATGCTGCTCGAAGGACTATTCATCGAAAACGGGAATATTTCCCAGTTATACATCTCACGTGCATTCGCGGAGACTACTTTGCGCGGGTGAAGAAGCGCGGCGGATCGTAAAATCACGGGCAAGGATTTGATGGGAGCCTTCGAGGGACGCGTTAATAGCCTCCAGCGCGAGTTCGCAGTTCGCCTAGCTGCCGCCGGAGAATGCGACCAAGGCTGCTCTTCACAATGTACCGATCTGGTACTCGCCCACCTCGGTCAAGGTAAATTGGCTGCAGATTGATTTGTCTGCACTGCGCTTTGCGATCTTGGCTTTCTGAAGCATCACCTATCGTGCCAAGGGCTGCTACCGTTCTCCCAGAGAACGCCGCGACGAATCATTGAATAACTCCCGCCGGGGACGAGATAGTATGCTCGCTCCCATGTTGGGACCCAATTGAAAGGGCTCTGTATCTTCAAGTGCCTGGTGATCGCAGGATCAAGGCGTTCGTAGCGAGAACGCGAGTTTTCGCACGCCGCATAACGGCGTCGTCATGTCGGTCGTTTGTGGTTGAGCGGCGACACGGCCGAGCGCCTGCGGGCGGGAGAAAGGTCTCATTGTCGAATTGATCGAAACGCCCCGATTGTTTCGACGACCAGCGGCGAATAAATCGAACGTCTTTGCCGGGCTGGCAGGCCCTTGCGTTGGTCGATCGTTTCCACGTTCCGAACTGTCGGTCCATGGCCCTGGGTGGGGGCTATATGTGATCCTCGGAGTACTTACCGTGAGCGGGCGTGCAAGTAACCCCGCCTCCGCCTGACCGAAAGCCGACTTGAGGGCGATAGCTTCGTCCGGGCGGCTGTCGCAACCGGACTTGTCGTGGTGCGTTAGTTGCCATGGACGCCCTTTGCCCTCGATTAGCTTGGATGCTGAACGCGCCACTGTTGTGGCAAGTCGAGATTTCTGCGAAGTCTGCGTCGCGAGGATGTGCGCTGCCCGTTGATACGACATCCAGCATCGCACATGAGGGATGCATGAGAAAAGATGCCTCTGACGTCAGTTTGCCTGGTGGGAGCGCTCGGTTCGCAAAAAAGCGTCAACTTATCGTAGATGCCGCGACGCAGATTATTAATGAGAAGGGCGTGGTCGGTCTGACTTTCGCAGAAGTCGCCGACCTTGTGGGCCTAAGCACCAGTAGCGCCACTTACTATTTTCGGCTCAAGGAACATCTGGCGGCAGCCGCGTTCGAAAACACGTTGCACCGAATTGAGAAGCTGGTCGCCAGCGCAGCTCGCGAACCGGATCCGCTTTCGCGCGTGTCCAAATATGTACGCTTGTACTTTGAAATGCATGGCGAGATCCATCGGAGCGGTGGGCAGCCAATCGCGATTTTGTCGGAAATGCGCGCGCTGGATGATGCCGTACGCGTTCCGTTGGCAAAGCAATATTCGGCGATATTCAGACGCATTCGTGATTTTTTTGGCCCGCCCGAAAGCGCAACGCATCGCGCGATCAACACCGCGCGGGCGCAACATCTGACGGAAGCGATGTACTGGTTGCCTGTCTGGCTATTTGACTACGCCTATGGCGATTTCGACCGTGTCCGGGGCAGGATGATGGAAATGTTTCAGCACGGCCTCGCGGTTGACGGTGCGACTTGGGAACCGGAGCCCCTCGCGATTGGCGTGGACGACGCGGTGCCACACGGTCACGCCGATTTTCTGCGCGTGGCCACCAGGTTGATAAGTGAGCGGGGCTACCGGGGTGCGTCCGTGGACAGGATCGCGGCCGAACTCAAGGTTACCAAGGGTAGTTTCTACCATCATCTCGAGGCCAAAGAAGAAATGGTACTCAGCTGCTTTCGCCATTCTTATGCAAAGATTTCTGCTGTTCAAAGGGGGGCGACTGGTAAGACCCAGTGGCAGCGGCTGACTTCGATCATTGTCGAGCTTCTGAAGATACAGCTTTCCGGCGAGTGGCCGCTCATGCGCACGACGGCGCTTCAAACGCTGCCTGGAGAGGTTCGCCGTGCGGTGTTTGCCCGTTCAAACCGGGCTGCACTTCGGTTTGCCGGCACAATTGTTGACGGCGTCAGCGAGGGCTCGATCCGCGCCGTCGATCCGATGGTTGCCAGCCAAGTAATCATGTCCAGCCTGAATGCGGCGTATGAACTGCATAATTGGGCGCAACGCCAGGGTGACGCCGATCGGGCGGTTAGGCTTTACGCCTCGGCTCTGACGGATGGCTTATTTGATGACCGGTCGATGAACTGGGCAGAAGGCAGTGTCCGTACTTAACGTTCGAATGTTATTTTTTCTAGGCTCTGCACCTCGCACAAACCCCTTAAAAGATAGATAATTAGCGAGAAATCCGTTTCTTCGGGTGCAGACCTATATCTCGATTTGTGTTGAAGCAGGTCGCCCTTTGTCTTATGGCCTGTTCCAACAGGTCATCGCCTTGGATGAGAGATCCAGGCCGCGACGTGGATCGAAGAGAATGGGTGAAGAATCATGAAGGCACTGATTTCGGAGACTAGCGGCGGGCCGGACAAGCTTAGATTGGGCGAACTTCCCAAACCGGTCGCCGGTCCAGGGCAATTGTTGGTGCGCATTGAAGCCTGTGCGATCAACTATCCTGACGCGCTCGTTATTGAGGACAAGTACCAGTTTCGGCCCGAGCGGCCGTTCGCGCCGGGAGGTGAGATTGCCGGTGTCGTGCAAGCGGTTGGGCCCGACGTGAACGAGTGGAAAATCGGTGACCGCATCATTGCAGCGACGGTTCATGGAGGGATCGCCGAATATGTCAGCGTGCCGGTCGAGGGCGCATATCTGTTACCGGATGACGTGCCCGCGGTGGAGGGATCCACCTTCCTCATGACGTACGCAACGGCAATGCACGCGCTCATCGATCGTGGTGGGTTGAGCGAAGGCAAGAGCCTCCTGGTCCTTGGCGCCGCAGGTGGGGTCGGAGTTGCTGCGATTGAAATCGGCAAGGCGCTGGGCGCCACTGTGATAGCAGCCGTTTCAAGTCCCGAGAAAGCGCAGTTCGTACGCTCTGTCGGCGCTGATCGCACCGTCATCTATGATCGCGGTCCACTCGACAGGGAGCGCGCAAAAGCTCTCGCGCAAGCTTTCAAGGACGCTGTTGGCGGTGAGGGGGCCGATGTCGTCTGTGATCCGGTCGGAGGCGACTATTGCGATCCAGCGCTTCGCTCGATCGCCTGGGGTGGACGCTATCTGGTGTTGGGCTTCACCGCCGGCATCCCCTCTGTCCCGCTGAATCTGGCGTTGTTGAAGGGCTGCGACATCAGCGGTGTATTCTGGGGAAGCTTCATCAAGAGAAATCCGCAGCGCAATAGGGATCATCTCGCGCAACTTTTTCGCTGGTGGAGCGAAGGCAAAGTTCGTCCCCGCGTCGAGAAAATCTTCCCGTTCGAGAAGGGCGCTGAGGCGATAAGCTGGCTTAGTGGACGGCACGCCTTGGGCAAGGTTGTTGTGGACATAGCAGGCGATCGCGCTCGCTGATTTCGGTCGTCCGGATGGTCATGTGGATGCGCGGATGGACTATCCGTAGCAGCCAGTACCTGCGTCGATGAGGATGGGGTGCTCCTGCTTCAGGTGCCCGTGTAGATGCGACCGGTCCACCGGGCGGCAGGCTGTAGAAGCTTTTTAGTGGACATTGTTCATTAAGAAGTTTAGTGAACTCGGTACGGCGCGCAAAATCGAACGACGCCGAAGGGAAACGATCATGTGCGTGGCGATTGACCGATGTCTGTGATGCTCAAGACCACTCGTCCAGTCGTCGAAGTCCACACAATCGACGATCTCATCGCCTTGGAAAGGCAGCCTTACGATTCGTTAGTGACTGCCCGAAACCTGTACGACCTCTTCAGGGCGACAGCGCAGCATGTCGGCAGTTTCAAGGCTCTAACTGTGTTGCGATCTGAAGATCCGACCGATGTAGGGGCGTCTTTCACCCACGCGGAGTTTCTGTGCGAGGTGACGCGGGCGGCGAACATGTTTCGCTCGCTCGGTATGTCGCCGGGCGCAGGTGTAGCGGCCTTCCTCGCGCCTACTGTGCCTGAATTGCCCGCGCTGCTTCTCGGCGCTCAAGTCGCGGGCATTGCGAGCTCTATCAATTACCTTCTGAACCGGCATACCATCGTTGACCTCTTGAACGCGCAAGGCGCGACAATCCTCGTAATCCCGGCTCGGCGTCTCGATGAGACGTGCTGGCTGAGCGCCGAGGGTATGCTCGAGCTGGTTCCTACGCTGAGACATGTGATCGTGATCGGAGACGACACCGAAGGTGCATCCGGATTTGTAGCGCTTTCCAAAGCGATGATTGGCTGCAGCGAGGACGCACTCGATTTCGTGGCCCCGGATAGAGGAGCCGTTTGTGCTCTTTACCATACCGGCGGAACGACTGGGCGACCTAAGCTCGTTCAGCTCACGCATGGCAATCAGATACATGCGGCTTTCGGGTATGGCCAAGTTTACGGCTACGACGAACGGGATATCGTCATTAACGGTGGGCCTCTATTCCATGTCGGTGGAAGCATCACGGCGGGTCTCTCGGTGCTAGCTGCCGGAGGGCATCTTATCATTCCTTCACCGTATGCATTACGTCCGAAGCGAGTCGTTGATGGCCACTGGAAAATTGTAGAGGTATTCAGAGCGACGGTCGTCAGCGGTGTACCGACGTCCATAGGCGCCTTAACGAATTCGTTCAGCGATGATGTTGACGTCTCCTCTGTTCGGATGGCGGTGACGGGCGGTGCTCCTCTCCCAGAAGCAGTCGAAGCGCGCTTCACGAAGAAGACCGGCATCCGTCTGTTCCAGACTTACGGCATGACCGAGACCGCTGGCGCCATCGCCTTCAACCCTGGCCGCGGAACGCCGGTCACAGGCAGCGTCGGCTTCCGGGCGCCGTATTCGGAGACGCGTATCGTCAGGCTCGGCGTCGCGACGCCGCAGTTGTGCGAGCTGGACGAAAGCGGGTTGGTCCAGGTGCGCGGTCCGCAGGTTTTTGCGGGTTACCTCGATCCGGCGCAAAATGCTGGTACATTGTCCGACGACGGGTGGCTTAGCACGGGCGATGTCGGGTACCTGACCGGGGATGGCCGTCTCGTGCTTACGGGACGGGAGAAGGATTTGATTGTGCGGGGCGGTCACAACATCGACCCCGCGGCCATCGAAGACGTTGCCAACCGATTCACGGGCGTAGATGTCAGTGCTGCGGTGGGCATGCCCGATCAGTATGCGGGCGAGGTGCCGGTGCTCTTCGTCGTTCCTGCGCCCGGTGCCGAAATCGATCTGGACGGCTTGAAACGGCACCTGGATGAATATGTGCACGAACGTCCGGCCCGGCCGCGAAGTATTCGCATTGTGGACGCGCTGCCGCTCACCGCAGTGGGTAAAATATTCAAGCCTAAGCTGCGTGAACTGGCGATTGTGGAGAAGGTGCGCCTTGAGGCTGCCGAGGTCTTCGGCGCAACAACTTCGGTCTCGGTAGACGTGCACATGGATGACCGGAAGCGGACCGTGGTCGATGTCAGGGTTCACGGAGCGACGGAGGAAAAACTCGCGGCGCTGGAAGCGACGTTGAGGCCGCTTCCGCAGACATACACCATCCACCGATAGATGTTGGGGGAGCCTCGACGATCTCATGATGCACACCAATGCACCAAGTTCTCATGCCGACGTGCTTTTTCGCCCGTTCAAGGTCCGCTCGCTCGAGCTTGCCAATCGTATCGTGATGGCTCCGATGACGCGCGCCATGGCCCCCGAAGGGATCCCGGGCCAACCCAACGCGGAGTATTATCGGCGGCGCGCGACAGGTGGGGTCGCTCTGATTTTGTCCGAGGGCACCGTCATCGATCGTCCCGCCTCGCGAAACGAAGCCGGCATCCCCTTCTTTCACGGCGACAGGGCGCTGTCCGGCTGGAAGGGCATCATCGAAAGCGTGCATGGAGCCGGCGGCCGCATGGGTCCCCAAATTTGGCATGTGGGCTCTTTTCCAGGGCAGAACGGCTGGGACCTCGCCGCGAACGTAGAAAGCCCCTCTGGTTTGGTTGCGGCCAACGAACCGCGTGGCCGTGCGATGACAGATGCAGATATCGCCGACACTATTGCCGCGTTCGCCTCCGCGGCCGCCGACGTCAAACGCTTGGGCTTTGACACGCTCGAAATACATGCTGCGCACGGCTATCTCATCGACCAGTTCTTCTGGGCGGCCACCAATCGAAGGACAGATCGGTGGGGTGGCTCGAACCTCCTGGAAAGATCGCGGTTTGCGGTCGAGATTGTCAAAGCGGTTAGACAGGCGGTTGGCGCGGATTTTCCGATCTTCTTGCGGCTGAGCCAGTTCAAGCAGCAGGACTTCACGGTCAAACTGGCGCAGACACCGGCTGAAATGGAGGTTTGGCTGAACCTCCTTGCAGACGCCGGCGTCGACGTTTTCCACTGCTCACAACGTCGCTATTGGGAGGCAGAGTTCCCTGACGTCGACGGAGAGGAGGGGCTTAACCTCGCGGGATGGGTCAAAAAGCTTACGGGCAAAGCGACTGTAAGCGTCGGTTCGGTCGGCCTGAGCGTAGATGCCGTGGCCACGTTCGGTGGCGAAGACGGAAAGATGACCGGCATTGAAAGGCTGTTGCTTCGCATGGAGCGTGACGAGTTTGATTTAATCGCGATTGGGCGCTCCTTGCTGGCTGATCCCAATTGGGCCAACAAGGTCCGCAACGGGAAGTTGGGCGATTTCAGGCCATTCGAAGTGGCCCAATTGGCCAAGCTTGACTGAAATTGCCGTCAAGGGTGGAGGTGCTCTGATTACGCGCGGCATCTCGACATTGTGCTTGATCCCACGCGCCAATAGCTGACCCCCTAAATTAGTTGAGCTCCATTATGACCGACAATCTCATCGTCCGCCGGGATCGCGATTTCTTGCTGAAGGACTGGCTCAGGATTGACAGCCAACTCGACCGCGAGACTCTCGACGCATTTCTCGATCTGTCTGAGGACCTGGCGATCAATCAGTTTCTCACCCATTACAAGCAGTCGGATAGAGAAGAGCCGAGTCTGGGTCCAGACGGAGTGCATGTGTGTCCACCCATCGGTCAGGCCCTGCGAAAATATGCGGAACTAGGATTCTTCGCCGCGGGCTTTCCCGAAGAATTCGGCGGCACGGGATTGCCATTTTTGGCTTGCGCTGCGTCGTACGTCTATTTCGTCGCAGCCAACGCTGCTACGTCCGCCTATTCGATGCTGACAATCGCCAATGCGAGGCTGATCACTGCTTTTGGCAACCAGGCGCAGATCAAGCATTTCGCTTTGCCGCAAATCGAAGGGCGCTGGTTCGGCACCATGTGCCTGTCGGAGCCGCAGGCCGGATCGAGCCTGGCGGATATCCGAACACGCGCTGTGCCCGATGAAGAAGACGAACTCGGCCGCCGGTTCCGACTTTTCGGGAACAAGATGTGGATTTCGGGAGGCGATCAGGACATCAGCGAGAATATTATTCACCTGGTCCTGGCGAAAATCCCAGACGCCGAAGGGCGCTTGCCAGAGGGCACCTCAGGGATCTCTCTGTTCATCGTGCCAAAGATTCTGCCGGACGGAACCCGCAACGACATTTCGGTCGCAGGACTAAACCACAAGATGGGTTATCGTGGCACGTCGAATTGTCTGCTTAACTTCGGCGAAAGTGACGGCGCGATTGGCTGGTTGGTGGGACATCCCGGCCAAGGATTGAGCCAGATGTTTCAGATGATGAACGAGGCAAGGATCAGCGTCGGCCTCGGCGCTGCCGCCCTTGGATATCGCAGTTATCGTCTGTCGGTGCAGTACGCGAGCCAACGCAGTCAGGGCCGGTCGATCGGTGATCGCGGCGGACTGCCGGTCCCGATCATCGAACACCCCGATGTCAAGCGCATGCTTCTGGCCCAGAAATGCTACGCCGAAGGGGCTTTGGCTCTGTGCCTTTACTGCGCGCGGTTGGTCGATCTTGAAAAAACGGATGCCAATGCTGCGGCGCTGCTCGGTCTATTGACGCCTGTGGCGAAGACGTGGTCCTCCGAATACGGGCTTGAGGCCAATGACATCGCAATCCAGATCCACGGCGGTTATGGCTACACACGCGATTTCGATGTTGAGCAGCTCTGGCGCGACAATCGGCTCAACCCGATCCATGAGGGGACGACCGGGATTCAGGCCATCGATCTACTCGGCAGAAAGATTTTGCGTGACGGAACTGCGCTGCCGTTGCTGCAACAGGCCGTCTTGGGCTGTGTGCGTGAAGCGGAGAATGACGAGGAATTAAAGGAATACTCAAGCGCGTTGTCGGAAGCTTGGGGGAGTCTGCACGCGGCCACGGAGACGCTCCGCGGATGTGAAGGGGCACGGGCGTTTGACAATGCGACACCGTTCCTTCGCGCGTTCGGTCATGTCGTTATTGCGTGGTTGTGGCTTGACCAAGCATTGACGGCGCGAAAACTCGCCGGATCACCTGGCGACGCGGCCTTTTTGAAGGGCAAGCTTCTGGCCTGCCGGTTCTTTTTTGAATTCGAGCTTCCGAAAGTGGATGCTTGGCTGTCCCCTGTGCTCGCAAAAAGCGATGTTGCGACTTGCACGCCGACGGTTGTGTTCTGACGGTGCTTGAGGCTGACATCGAAGCTGGGCTCACTAACCAGCACCGATTTAGTCCGTGGGCTCGAGTCTACTTGCGCGTCGACCGCCGGCTCGACGGTGGCTTCCGGGAACCAATCGAGGCATTGCGATCCCGTAATCCGGCCAGCACCATGTTTACGGCCTCATTCAGGCACGCATCGAGCCCGGAAGTTGGGAAATGGGGCACGTCGATCGCAAGACTGCTCAACCCGTGAATAAAGGCCCATGTGGTCTCGGCGAGCGCGTGGGTGAGTGCTTCGTCAGGAGGCGCGTCGCTATATATCAGTACACCGATCTCAGAGACCAGGTCGTTGAAATCTTCGCGGCCAATCTTCGCGGCTGGCGTCGAGGGCCGTCCCGGCCGAGGTGCGCGGATCAAACGAGAGCGGAACGTCAGTCGGTAGACGTCAGGATTGGTCTTCGCAAAGTTTAGATAAGCTTCCAGATGTCGCCGCAGCCGATCCTCCGGAGTGGTGGCGCCGGCAGTCGCCGCTTGAGCGAACGTATGCAAGTCCTTGAAAGTCCGATCTCGGATGGCGGCGAGGATTGCTTCTTTGTTCTTGAAATAAATATAGATACCGGCCGTTGAAAGATCCGCTTCCGAGGCGACCCTGCGCATGGTCGTGCGTTCAAATCCTTCCTGGACGAGCACGCGTTGCGCCGCATCCAAAATCGATGGGTATCGTTCTTGCGCGTCGCCGCGCCGTCTGCGCTTACCTGCGACCATGATTCTCCCGCACAGCCATTCTTCTGGAATGTGTCTTTAAAGACCAATCGTCCAGAAGGCCATCTTTTTAGGTAGACATTGTTCATTAGTTGTGGACATTGTTCACTAAGTGAATTAGTGAAGTGAGTATGGTCGTTCGACAAAAGGTAGACAGGGAGAAAATGCTGCTGCGCAAACCTTTCCGACGATGGCTGAAGTGCTCCAGGGGATCGCTACTGGCCTCGTGCGGTTGAGGATGACACTCGGTTCTTAACTGCGATTAACGAGCTGTCAGCTTGCCGATACAAAATTAATCCGTCCCCTCATACGCGAAGCGTTGCCGGTCTATTCGGCAACTCCGCGGCGGGCTTAGGCGGAAGGAGAGTGGCGCCTCTGCTGATCATTGGCGCTCTCAGTGCTGAATCCTGATGTGCGAAGTTGGAGAGTGTTATGGCCACCGAAGTTCCCGATGCAAATCTGACCATGCTGTCCCTCGTCAAAGAGGATGGAGAATTGGATCTCTCGCTGGCCCGTCTGCCGATGCCAGAGCCGAGGGAGCATGAGGTGGTGGTGAAGGTGCTTGCTGCGCCCATCAACCCTTCCGACCTTTTTCTCCTGCTCGCCGGTGCTGACTTGGGGTCGGCAAAGACTTCGAAGCGTGACGGTTTACCCCTTGTTTTGGCGCCAATTCCAGCTGCCGCAATGCGCGGCTTGGGCGGGCGCGTGGGCCGGGCCATGCCCGTCGGCAACGAAGGATGTGGCGTTGTCGTTAGGGCCGGGACGTCGGCAGAGGCGCAGGCATTGCTTGGCAAGCCCGTCGCGATGCTCGGCGGTGGAATGTACGCGGAGTATCGCTGCGTGCCGGCCAAGATATGCATGCGATTGCCTGAAGGAACGGATCCCCGCCACGGTGCTTCGTGCTTCGTCAACCCGCTGACGGCGCTTGGTTTCATTGAGACGGTGAAGCGCACAGGTCATAAGGCCATTGTCCACACTGCCGCGGCGTCCAGTCTGGGCCAGATGCTCAACCGCATCTGCATTGCCGACGGCATTCCGCTGGTAAACATCGTCCGCAAAAACGAGCAGGCGGCGCTGCTAAAGCGCCAAGGCGCAAAGCATGTGCTGGTTTCGACGAGCCCAAACTTTGTGAAAGAGCTCAGGTCCGCGCTAGTTGAGACAGGAGCGACCGTTGCTTTTGACGCGATTGGGGGAGGCGACCTCGGGAGTCGAGTAATGGGTATGATGGAGGAAATTGCCGTCGAGGGGATGCCAGAATACAACCGATATGGCTCGGACAAGTTCAAGCAGCTCTACATCTACGGCGCACTCGACATGTCCCCAACCGCCTTCATTCGCAGCCGTTTGGGATTCCGATGGTCGATTTCGGGTTGGCTACTTACCTATTTCATGTTGGACGCCGGGGAAGAGGTTGTCCGGCGGATGCATGCGCGCGTGGCTGCAGAACTGACCACGACCTTCGCAAGCAGTTACAGTCATGAAATTTCACTCGAGCAGGCGCTCGAGCTGCAGACCATCGCTGCATACGACGCCAAGCAGACGGGCGATAAATACCTGATCATTCCATAAATCCTGAATGCGTCAGTTGCCGCCGAAGGCAATGGCAGGGAGTCTCGACCTTGGAAGTAGTCATAAAGCTGCTGTTCGACATTTTGGCCTTTTCGTCGATCATGGTCTTGGTTGTGCTCGGCCTGGCCGTCATCGCCTCCATGATGGGGATTTTTAATCTCGGGCATGGCGAATTCGTGCTGATGGGCGCGTATGTCGTGTTCGTCTTCAAGCAACTGGGGCTGCCCATTTGGATCGGGATGACGGTGGCCCCCTTCGCCGTGGCGGCCCTTGGTGCAGCCATCGAGGTGACCTTCATCCGGCGATTGTATGAGGCGCCGATAACCGCGATGTTGTCCACATTCGCTATCGGTCTGACGATCCGCGAGATCGTGCGCGTATTGATCCACGGGCAATACTACGCCATCGAGGAGCCGGTAACGACCCCCATCGCGCTGTTTGGCGTAGATGTCTCGGCTTGGCGGGCCATTATTATCCTGCTGACCGTAATGCTCATGACTGGCTGTTTCCTGTTCCTAACGCGAACGTCGTTTGGGCTGCAGATTCGTGGTGCTCTTGAGAACCCCTCGCTGGCGCGAGGGTGTGGGGTGTCCACCAGTCGCATATACGCCTTCACCTTCGCATTTGGTGCTGCGCTGGCGGGACTGGCGGGCGCGCTCATGGTGCCGCTCTTTTCGCTTTCCGCCGATCTAGGTGTCCACTTTCTCGTGCAGGCCTTCCTGTCCGTCATGCTGGGAGGCGTCGGCACGTTTGAGGGCCCAATTCTGGGCAGCGCCGTGGTTGGCGCCATGGTGCCTGGCTTCCAGTGGCTGCGCGAAATTCCACTCTTTGGATTCACGATCGGCGACGTAGTGCAGCCCATCGTAGCCGAGGTGCTGGTCTTCATCGTTGCTCTAGTCATCGTCAAATTCCGTCCAAGTGGCCTACTCACAAAGGGGAGAATCTAGAATGGCTGATGTAACTGCTGCTCGGGGCATCACTCGGCGAAGGTTTCTAGCGGGCTCAACTGCTCTGGCGGCTGCGGGCTGGGTCTCCGGCTCGTCCGGCGGCTGGATGCTCGAGCCCGCATGGGCTGCCGATTCTGGCCCAATCAAGTTCGGAATCGCCACCGACATGACCGGTCCTATCGCGCCAGCGGGCATCCCGACTTGGCAGGTGATGCAGCTCGCAGCGAAAAAAATCAATGACGCTGGCGGCGTCGCCGGGCGGCCGATCAAGTTATTTCTCGTAGACACGGCGTCCGACGAAAAGGTTGCCGTCGGCAACGTCACTCAGTTGATCGAGCAGAGCCGTGCGGACGTCGTGATGGGCGGCATCACCTCGTCGATGCGCGCAGCGATCAAGAACCCGATCGTCAACCGCGGCAAGACGCTGTACATGTATCCGCAGCTCTATGAGGGCCAGGAGTGCACTCCCTATCTCTTCTGCACGGGCCCGACGCCGGCGCAGCAGTGCGCCAAGCTGATCCCCTACCTCATCAGCAACGGTCATAAGCGCTTCGCCTTGCCGGGAGGAAACTTCCTTTGGCCGCAGCTTCTGATCAAGTATGCCAGCAATCTGATCGAGACGCGCGGTGGCGAAGTCGTCCTCAAGGAATTCTACCCGCTCGACCAGTTGGAATATTCAGCGACTGTGGCCAAGATCAAGAGCGAAAAGGTGGACTGCGTCTTCAATATGATCATTCCGCCTGGGCTCCAGGCCTTCTCCAAGCAGCTCTACGAGTCGGGATTTCAAAAGAACGGCGGCGTTGTCACCTGCGTATTCTTTGACGAGAACAGCGCGACGTATCTGCCGGACCGGGAGCTCCAGGGCATCTACTCCTGCCTCGATTATTACAAATCGGTGGAGGATCCGGTGGGGGCACAGCTCCAGAAGGAGTTTCGGGAGATGTTCCCGAGCGCGCAGTACCAGTTCACCGCCGGAACGGGAGCGACCGGAGCGTATCGCGCGATGAAGTTTTATCAGGCCGCCGTGCTCAAGACCGGCGGCGACCTGCGCCGCGAGGCCGTTGCTGCGGCCATGGACGGGATCGAGATCACCGAAGCTCCGGGCGGTGGTGCAAAGATGATCGCGGGTACGCGCCATTGCGCGATGAACATGTACGTCGCCGCAGCCGAGAACAAATCTTACAAGATTCTCGACAAAGCCGAAATGGTCGATCCGGAAGAATGTCGCACCAAGTAGGGTCGAACTCAACGGTTCGGCCGTCATGGTGGCCGAACCGTCTTCACGAACAAAAGAATAGGTTATGACCGGTTTGCCAGCACCGTTGAACGCAGTCATCCCCACAGGCGCCTCGCGAGAGCGTCGTGTGGTGCCGATTATTGAGTTGGCGGTGCTGGCCATCCTGCTGGCTTATCCGGTGTTCGTCACTCTGCTCACCGCAGGCGGGGAGACTCTGGATTTCAACAACTACTTCGTCATCCGGGCGACCTCAATTCTGCTCTTGGCGATGTTGGCTATCAGCTTCGATCTCTGTTGGGGCTATTCGGGGATTATGAGTTTCGGGCAGGCGCTGTTCTTCGGGATGGGCGGCTATTTCGCAGCCAAGCTTGCCACGGAGTTCGGGGTGACGAACCTGCTACTCGTCGCTTCCGCAGGAATGATGATCGGAACGCTTTCGGCAATGTTCGTCGGCTGGTTTCTACTGCTCGGCAAGAAGTCCCCTAGCATCGTTTTCGTATCGTTGGGCACGCTCACCTCCTCCTTCGCTGCCCAGCGACTAATTGCCGGATCGCAGTGGCTCGGCGCCGCCAATGGTCTTTCGCTGTCGGAACTGCCGACCGTGTTCGGCGCCGAGCTCGGCGTTGGAGTCTTCTTCTATTACGTAGCACTGCTCTTCCTCTTTGCCGCTTACGTCACGAGCCGTATCCTGGTGCGTTCGCAGTTCGGGCTTGCGCTGTCCGGAATCCGCCAGAACGAAGGCCGTCTCGCGTTCCTCGGCTACCGGCTCCAGATCTACAAGCTGATCGTATTCTCGTTTGCGGGGTTGATTGCCGGATGTGCCGGCGCGATCTACGCGTTCTGTGTCGGGTTCGTCGGCCCGTCAACGATCGGCATCACGACCTCCACGTTTGCGGTGCTTTACGGGCTGTTCGGCGGTGTGGGCACCTTGATTGGGCCGGTCATTGGCACTGTTGTCATTGAAGGTCTCACCGTTCTCCTTTCGGGCAGCGACGCGCTTAAAGCATATTGGCCGATCATGCTCGGAGTCATAATGCTAGTCGTCGTCTCGTATCGGCCGGGCGGTCTGGTGGGTCTGTTTGTGACCGAACGGGAGCGTTTCGGATCGTTCGGCATCGTTCGTCGCTTGAAGCGGGAAGCGGCCCACGATGACTGAACCGCTGCTGAAGATAAGGGACGTTGGTAAGGCCTTCGGAACGCTGCGGGCTCTAAGTGGGGTCGACGTCGACATTCACCCCAATACGTTCCACGGGCTGATCGGTCCCAATGGCTCGGGCAAGAGCACGCTCTTGAAGGCTATTGCGGGCGATCATTTCGCCGACGAAGGTACAATCACTTTCACGGGGATCGATGTAACTCGCGCCACGCCGTGGCAACGTTCTCGCCTAGGGCTCAGCCTGAAATTCCAGATTACGGCGATTCTGCCGGAACTGAGAGTCTACGACAATCTGCTGCTGGCCTTGCAAGCGCATCAATCGATCGGAGGCCTGCTGCTCTCGCGTTCGCGACACGCCCTGGATGTGGAGATCATGGCTCTGCTGGATCAGTTCCTGCTCTCGTCGCAAGCCGAAAGGCTGGCCGGCGAGATGAGCCATGGCGAACAGCAATGGCTCGAGATCGCCATGGCGCTGGCGCTTAAGCCAAAGCTTCTGCTTCTGGATGAGCCAACGGGCGGGATGAGTCCCGAGGAGCGACGCGTCACCGGCGAATTGCTGGCGCCGATCCGTGACCATTGCACTCTGATAATCGTTGAGCACGACCTCAACTTCATCAAGGACATTTGCGACAATCTCACGGTCTTGGACAATGGTCGAGTTCTGGACGGCGGGACGGTTGCGGAGATCGAAGGCTCGGCAAAGGTACAGAAGGTCTATACCACCCGTGCATAGTCCGGAAAACATACTGTCCGTGAAGGGACTCAACGGCGGCTACGGCCGCAGCCAGGTCCTGTTCGATGTGAACATGTCGGCACGGCGGAAGGGCGGCGTGGCAATACTGGGTCGCAACGGTGCCGGCAAGACGACATTGCTGAAGACTCTTGCGGGTGAACTGAAGGCAATGTCTGGCGAGATCGTGCTTGACGGCATGCAGGCGATGGCGGTCAGCCCGGAACGTCGCATTCAGCATGGTCTGGGCTACGTGCCTCAGGAGCAGGCTGTATTTGCCAAGCTTACAGTTCGGGAAAATCTGAATCTCGGCGCCATCAAGCAAAAGGACAAATCCGGCATCGATCAGGTGCTTGATTTCTTTCCGAAGCTGGCGCAGCGGCTATCGCAGCCGGCCGGTACGCTGTCCGGCGGCGAGCGAAAGATGCTGGCAATCAGCCGAGCACTTCTGGGCAAGCCAACGGTACTTTTGCTGGACGAGCCGACGGAAGGCGTTTGGGTTGGCGTCATCGAAGAAATCGCCGACCGGCTGACCGCTCTGGCCGAGCAGATCAGCGTCGTTATCGTCGAACAGCATGTGGAACTAGCGCTAAGGGTGGCGGACTACGCGTACGTAATGGATCGCGGGCAAATAGCCTTGGAAGGAACTGCTGCATCCATCAAAGGCGATCCTCGGCTTCTCCGATACCTCGCCCCCTGAAATCCAATTCGTAAATGAAAGAGGAGTAATAACATGGCCGTTCAGAAACTGACGCCGCGGCAATTGATCGACGTGGCCGACGAAGTTGGATTGTCGCTGACCGACGACGATCTTTCGTCCTTCCTTCGTATTCTGGACGGCTGGATCGAACCGTACAATGTCGTTGATAGGCTTCCCGACTTCCTGCCTGAAGTGAAGTACCCGCGAACGCCGGGCTATCGGCCTTCATCGGAAGAAAATCGCCACAATGCCTGGTACGTGAAAACCACCATCAAGGGCGCTGCGGAGGGCAAGCTGAAAGGCAAGACGGTCGCCGTCAAGGACAACGTCTTGGTGGCCGGCGTGCCCATGATGAACGGTGCGGCGACCCTTGAAGGCTACGTCCCTGATGTCGATGCCGAAGTCGTCACGCGGCTCCTGGACGCTGGCGCAACGATTTTGGGCAAGGCGCATTGCGAGGCGTTCTGCTGTTCAGGCGCGAGCCACACCAACGCGACGGGGCCGGTACATAATCCGTTCAAAATGGGATATTCGGCTGGAGGGTCGTCATCCGGCAGCGCCACGCTGGTCAGTCTTGGGGAGGTGGATATGGCGGTCGGAGGCGACCAAGGCGGATCGATACGTATGCCGGCATCCTTCTCGGGGATTTACGGCATGAAGCCGACCCACGGGCTGGTTCCCTACACCGGCATCATGGGGATCGAAAGCTATATCGACCATACGGGTCCGATGACGGCGAGCGTAAGGGACAACGCACTCATGCTGGAGGTCATGGCCGGAAGTGACGGGATCGATACCCGGCAGATGAACGTTGTGACGCATCCTTACCTGGAAATGCTCGGAGGTGGCGTCAAAGGTTTGAAGATCGGCGTCGTGAAGGAGGGGTTCGGTCAGGTAAAGTCAGATCCCGACGTCGATGCGGCGAACCACAAGGCGGCCAAACAATTTGCCAAAATGGGAGCGATTGTCGAAGAAGTTTCGATACCGTGGCACGCGCTGGCATTGGCGATATACACACCGATTTGCATGGAGGGTGGTGCCCAGACTTTGCTGTGGGGCGACGGCTACGGCACCAAGGGCCAGGATCTTTACGTCACCAGTCTGATGGACTTTCATCGCGGCTGGCGGACACGAGCGGACCAGCTACCTGAGACGACCAAGCTGGCTGCGCTCATCGGCACACATATGCGCAACACCTACGGCAGCCGTTACTACGGCAAGGCGATGAATCTTTCCAGGCAACTCCGGGCAGCCTATGACAAGGCCCTGCAGAAGTATGACCTGCTTTTGATGCCGACGACGCCGATGAAGGCCACCAGGATTCCTGAGTCCACGGCCAGTCGCGAAGAATATGTCGAGCGCGCGCTAGAAGTGATCGTGAATACCTGCCCGTTCAACATGACCCACCATCCAGCGATGGCGATTCCGTGCGGCATGAGCGACGGTCTACCACTCTCGATGATGTTGATTGGCAGGCATTTCGACGAGCCGACGATCTACAGGGCCGCCTACGCTTTCGAGCAAGCCGAAGATTGGAAGACGCTCTAGGGATGACAACAATGCCAGCTTCGGACGAACATGGGGAGCTGTTGGAAATTGGATTGCCGCGTCACGCGGCCATCCGACTCTTCGCCAGCATGCCGGCACAACCAGATCACTCGCACACCAGGGATGGTGCATGCGGACAAAGCGAGCGGAAAGCCGGAAGAGGTCGGCGTATCACCGCGGTCGCAGTTCGGGCCACCCATGTCTGATTTGATCGAATTCCATTTCGATTTCATCTCGCCTTACGCTTTACCAGGTTTGGTTGCAATTGAGCGGGTTGCAGCAAAGCACGGTCGGCGGATCGAGATGCACCCGATGCTGCTCGGTTTTTCTGTCACCGAGGTCATGGGCCTACCGATGTTGATCGATACGCCGCTGAAGAGCGACTATACGCTGATGGATGTGCCGCGGGTCTACAATTTTATCGGGGTGCCCTATAAGGCGGCCGTCGAGCGATTTGTCACCTCGACACTGGTGCCGCAGCGCCTGTTCTGTTGGATGCTGGGGCAGAACCGAGCGCGTGCCCAGCGGGCGGCGCGCGAATTGCTGGTGGCCAATTGGTCCGAAGGGCGCGACGTATCGAAGCTTGAGAATGCCTTGCCGCATGTGGTTGCAGCCGGCTTCGACGAGAAGGCAGCGCGCGCTGCGCCCGATGATCCATCCGTGAAACAGGATTTGGAGGACAGGGTCCAGGCCTCGATCGATCGCGGCGTCTTCGGCAGTCCGACCTTCATCGTTGATGGGGAGATGTTCTGGGGTTCGGACCGCACCCACGTCATCGACCGTTGGCTGGAAGCGGGAGGCTGGTGATGGCTGGAAAAAAAGAGCCGATTGAGTTCTGGTTCGATTTTCTCTCCCCGTTTGGCTATCTCGGTTCGATCTTGATCGAGAAACTGGCGGCCGAGCATGGTCGCGAGGTGATATGGCGTCCCACTCTTCTTGGCGTCATGGTGATGAAGGTAATGGGGCTTCCTCCATTGCCGGCGACGCCACTGAAGGGACGTTATACGGAATACGAAGGGCGACGGAGCTACCGCTATTTCGGCGTCGAGATGAATCCCTTTGGCGACGGGAGCCTGCCACCCTTGCCAGCGGCCCGAGCTTTTACGTGGCTGAACATGTCCGATCCCGCACTGGCAAAGCGTTTCGGACAGGCTCTTTATCGCGCGCACTGGTCCGAGGCGACAAACGTCACGACGCCTGAGGCAGTCGCTGCATTCGCCCAGGATCGGTTCGGGGTGGAATCCGAGAGGGTCATTGGGGGCATCGACGATCCCGTCGTGATATATTCGCTAAGGGCATCCGTCGCTGCCGCGGTCAGGGCCGGTGTTTTCGGTGTCCCGACCTTTGTCGTCGATGGCCAACGATTCTGGGGCACCGAACGGCTGCCGATGGTGGAACGCTTGTTGACGACGGGGTCGCTGGCGTTAGACCGATAAGCGCCACGGACCAAGAGTGGCCGTGGCGACGGTTGTTGGGAAAGCCCATGGGGCGGTAGCAAGGCTCGAAATGAAATGCTCTTGCGCGTTTGCAACATAGAGCGTTCTCGCAACCGCGCCGGAGGCCCGTCGCGACTGAGGTCAATCAGGCAGCCGAACTATCATTTCGATCTCCAACTGCAGATCGGGTGCGGCCAAAGCGGCAACTCCTATGCCAGTTACGCTTGGTTGAGCACCATCGAACAGTGCATGCACATGTGGCCACAGTTGCTCCAGTCGCTCTGGCGTTAAGCCGACCACGTAGGCCCGGATCATCACGATGTCTTTTGGCAGAGCACCGGCAGCCGCGAGAGCAGCTCTCGCATTCTTGACGACGAGTTCAGCCTGTTCCGTGAAATTTTTGGGGGGTGGCTCGCCAGCTGCCCGCCAGGCAACCTGCCCGGAAATGAAGGCGAGCCTACCAGGCTCCACGACTGTGATCTGCGAATACCCCATTGCACCTGCATCGGGCAAAGTCGGCGGATTCATACGAACAAGTGACTGTGTCATTTCTGTTTTCCTTCTTGCTATTGTTACTTCGCGCAGCCTCGATATCCGAGGCCGTGACCACTTCGCGAAATCCCACGGGATTGCGGTGTTCATGGCGCGAACGCGTTGTCCGAAGCGGAAGCACGTGTCGTTTGCCGCAGCGTTGGTTCCTATAGCCCGCCGATTGACGAATGGACGTCCACACAGAATCGAAAAGCGCGCACCTCAGGGCTTGTCTGGTCCAGAAAGGCAGGCCACGCTTGCCTCCGACAGGAGGCGGCCTCAAAACAAACCTCCAGCTTAACGATATCGACAGCCCGTACTATAAGCTCGTTCGGCGGCACAAAGCCTCTGCCACACCCGGGCGCTGGAGTTGCATATGCTGCGCGCAAACCTGAACGACATTCTGGTCTTTGTAGCCGTCGTTGATTCAGGGAGCTTTGTCGCCGGAGGGCTGTCGATGGGCTTGTCCAGGTCGGCGGCAGGAAAAGCCGTTATCCGCTTGGAAGACAGGCTCGGTACACGCCTACTGAACCGCACGACAAGAACGCTTAGCCTGACCGACGAAGGACGAACATTTTACGAGCATGGGTTACAGATCCTCGCGTCCGTCGATCAGGCGGAGGCAAGTGTGGCTGGCTGCAGCGGCACGCCACGGGGCATTCTGCGGCTCACCGTCCCCGGTGCTTTCGGGCGACTCGTAGTTCTTCCCCTGCTCAAGAAGTGTCTCAAGGCTTGGCCTGAACTTCAGGTTGAGGTGAGCTTCACCGATCGCTTGGCCGACATCGTCGAGGAAGGTTTTGATCTGGCGGTAAGGATCGGGGTTACGAATTCGGACTCGCGGCTCGTCTCGCGCGTGGTTGCCAAATATAAGGCGCTGCTTTGCGCTTCGCCGTCCTACATCGCCGAGCGGGGCGAACCGATGGACATCGATGAACTTGCCGCGCACGACTGTTTGATTTTCAGTAGCCGCAATCAACGGCAAGGCTGGCGCTTCCGCGATGAAGGAGGCGCGTGGATCAAGGCACAGGGGCGCAGCCGTTTGAGGCTCGACAGCGGCGAAGCCATTCGTGATGCCGCACTGGCAGGGCTCGGCATTGCATTTCTTCCGGACTTTCTCATCGCTGACGACTTGGCTTCAGGTCGTCTCCGACAAGTTCTGCCTGACCTCAAAGCTGATGAGGTGAAAATCGTTACGATCTACCCCAACAAGCGTCTTCTGGAGCCCCGCGTCAGGCACTTCATAGATCTCATGGCGGAAGAGCTTGGGGCCTGACACGCGGACTATCGTCCCCGTCGGCGCCGCGGCGCCACGTCGTTTGCGGACCAGGTTTCGGGCGGCTGCGCTGCGATCTCCGACCAGAACTCGACGCAGGCCTTCGCGATTCGTATGCCAAGATCCAGGGGAGCCATGCGTCGCTTGCTCATAGGCGCCGTTTGATACTGATCGGCAATGGACTGATAAGTGGCGAGGCGTTCCTTATAGAGGCGCACCTGATCTTCCGCCAACTGAACGATCGCATTCTTGCTGGCAAATTCGCTGAAGAAGAGCTGAAGAACCGCCTTGTCGCGGAGCTCGATGATGGCGCCGGGCGGCGTCGCGAACCAGTCCTCAAGAGCCCGTTTTCCTAGGGGTGTCAGCGAGTAGACCTTGCGGCGCCGGCCCTCATCCTCCCGTTCCTCAGACAACAGCCCGGCATCGGCAAGACGCTCAGGCTCCCCGTATAGCTGGGAATGCGGAAACGACCAGAAATAGTTGATCGAATGGCTTGCTGCTCGTTTGAGCTGATACGGCGTCGATGGCCCACGAAGACCGATTAGGCCAAGGACGACGTAGGACGCTGGGCTAAGGCGGACGGTATCCACGGGACGGGCTGCTCCAATACAGTTCGAATCATATCATAGGGTTTGACACCATCTGAATCATATCGTAGTTTTCATATAGTCTGTTTTGGACCATACAATTCAGACCAATAAAATTGGTTGGCTACGCTCCTGGGAGGATTTGTCATTGAGCAAGCAGCGTGCGGGCGGCTTGACCCATGCATTTTGGGCGGCCGACCAGTCGGAACCCGTTCAGGACCAGACCATTGGCGATGCCTTGCGGCAGGCCGCCGCCGAATACGGCTCAAGCACGGCCTTGATTGAAGGTACTCTGGAGCGCAGTCGGCGGCAGTGGAGTTTTGACGGACTATTGGCAAATGCCGAGCGAGTGGCGCATGCGCTTCTGGCGCGCTTCGCTCCGGGCGACCACGTGGCGGTTTGGGCCTCAAATTCTCCGGAATGGGTTTTCCTTGAATTCGGAGCCGCGCTTGCGGGCGTCACCCTCGTGACGGTCAATCCCGCCTACCTCGGTAACGAGGTTGCTCACGTGCTCCGTCAGTCCAAGGCCTGTGCAGTCTTTGTCCAGCCTGTCTATCGAGGTCGCGATCTCACCAAGGTCATTGAAGGGATCAGGCCGCAGCTTCCCAATCTGCGTCAGGTAATTTCGCTATCCGACTGGCAGACATTCCTCGATTCGGCCGGACTGACGACAGTTTTGCCCAAGGTCCGATCCGACGACACCGCTCAGATCCAATACACGTCGGGCACAACGGGATTTCCTAAGGGAGCGCAACTCACCCATCGCGGGCTTGCGAACAATGGATGTCTGTACGCCAAAGTAATCGGTGCCGGCGCTGACGACGTCTGGATCAACCCGATGCCCATGTTTCACACAGCAGGATGCGGCCTCGTTACCCTCGGTGCCCTCCAAACCGGCGGTGCTCATGTCCTACCCGAGGCGTTCGATCCGGCGCTGATGCTTGCGCTGTTCGAAGCCGAGCGCGGAACCATCATGCTTTCTGTTCCCACCATGCTCATCCGCATGCTGGATCATCCCGATGTGGCAACGCGCAACCTCCAATCCTGGCGGCTGACTACACTCGGGGGCTCGCCGGTACCGCCCGAGCTGGTTCGCCGGGCCCAACAAGCGCTCGGCCTGAAGGTTGCCATCGGGTTTGGCCAGACTGAGGCCTCGCCATACGTCACCCACACGCTTCCCGACGACCCTTATCCGGATTGGGTTTCAACCGTCGGCAAGCCGCTGCCGGGGATAGAAGTCAAGATCGTGGATCCCAAAACAAATGAGACGCGGCCCGTCGGCACAGTCGGAGAGATCTGCACACGCAGTCCCTGTGTGATGACAGCCTACTTCGACGACGAGGGAGCCACCGCCGACGCGATCGACGAGGACGGCTGGCTCCGCACTGGCGACTTGGGAAGCATGGATGCCGCTGGCTATTGCCGAGTCCAGGGACGTCTCAAGGATATAATCATTCGTGGTGGAGAGAACATCTACCCGCGGGAGATCGAGGACGTCCTTTTCACTCACCCCAGCGTGGCCGGAGTGGCTGTGGTCGGCGTGGAGGATTCCGAATGGGGTGAGGTGGTGGCGGCATTCATTCAACAGCGCCCAGGCCATCGCCCCGATGAGTCCGAACTCGATGCCTTCTGCCGTCAGCATCTCGCTTCCTATAAAGTGCCCCGTATCTGGCGATTTGTGGAACAATTCCCGCAGACAGCGTCGGGGAAAATACAGAAGTTCCTGCTGCGTCAGCAGCTTCCAACGAGCTGACGCGACGATGCCGATTGCCGTTGCCTCGACAAATAGATCGACACAGCCTCGCTAAACACGGCGGGCTCAAATATGGGAGGTGTGGATGCGCAAGGAACCAATCGCCAGGGGCTTCGCAGTAAGGGATACGATCTTATGGGTCGAAGATACCGGTGAGAGCGATCTGCCGCCTGTTGTTTGCTTGCATTCGCTCTTTCTCGACGGGACGATGTTCGATCACTTGGTCGAGGAGGCGAAGGGACGATTTCGGCTGATCCGGCCGGATTTTCGCGGTCAGGGCAGCAGTGCGCCGGACACCGGTGATATCGTCACCATGGATGCTTGCGCCGACGATATGCTGGCGCTGATCGAGGCAATGAAGTTGCGGTCGGTTAATCTTGTGGCTGCATCGATGGGTGGCGACGTCGCGGTGCGCATGGTGGCGCGCAGGCCGGATCTATTCCGATCGTTGATCATGATGGGATCATCCGTGCGCGGAGAGCCGTCCGAACAGATGGAACGCTTTCGGGAACTACTGAACCACGCCGCGGTGACCGGCTTCGTTGGCGACTACCTGGACCTTCTGATGTCCGTGATGTTTGGCGCGACAACGCGGGCGAAGCCGGAGGCTCAGCCGATGCTCGATCACTGGCGCAAGAAGATGGAGCTTTTGCCGCGATCGACGTGGCCCGCGATGTTCGGTGTTGTGGAAAGGCCGAGCGCAGTAGCGCTGCTTCCGGACGTTACGGTACCGACGTTGCTATTTTCTGGCCAAGAGGACATAGCGCGTCCGCCCGAATGGGGGAAGGAAGTTGCCGACGGTGTGAAAGATGTGAAGTTTATCGTGCTGGAAGGGGTCGGGCACAGCCCGCTTCTGGAGGTGCCTGCAATCGTCATTCCGCAGGTACTTCAATTCATGGCCGATGTGCGAAGCGCGCTTTAGCGGCTGACACACCCGCAGCGCCGCAACCTACATCGGATCGACCCGGCCGATCGACAACGTGATCCTTGCCGGTACCCTGTCAGCACGCGCGAGCGATGGCTGCGGCGCGCCAATCCGTACGGGCGGAAAAACGCTTTATGGCCTGCTGAGAGCATACGCGCCTTAATCAACAGTCCTCAGTTCGAACCCAGCGAAACAAGCCGCGCACAAAAACGTGCCACAACAAGAAAAATCGATAACTTGGAAGATATTCACCGCGTTCGGAACGCAGTGGCTGTCCACCTCAGACGGCCACGACGAGCGAATGTCGGTACCGGTGGTTGCGCCTCTCCGATTTGAACCTACGACGTTTTGGTCTGACGATCGCAAGTCCCGCCGCGCGCAACTTTCCATACGACACGGCGACCGAAACTACGATCGGAACATTACGGGTCTAGGCACTGGCAAAGCGCAACGCTACCTTCCGTCTGACTTTGATTGGCTTTCTGATCGCTTGTTCGTCGCTAGCAAGATCGCAGTGGTCGAAGTCGTAGACGGTAGTGTGTAGCAACGCGGTACTGCACGCGCTCAGCCAGTACAGCAATGCAGTACCGGCTCGAGGAAAAATTGACGTGGGTGAATTACGTGAAGAAACGGGAACAGGTTCAACCAGTTGAAAAGAAAGGAAAATGCTTTAGGTCTATTGCTCCGATCATTGTCGGCCCAAAAATTGGGCAGACGGACTCAACCGAAAAAGGATAATGAACGCAGCATGTTAGCGGCGAGATTTTCCGTGGCGCCCATGATGGATTGGAGCGAGAGTTCAGGTTTTTCAAAGAGTTAAAAGGCGGCGTGTGCACGATGTGTGCACCGAGAGATCAAAGGAAAGCTAAGCTCAACCAACGTCAGCAGGCGGAATTGAAGGCGCTGCAATCGGCGGCGGTTCGATGTTGGGAATTGATCTCGTTCGGCGAGCCGCGAAGTTTTATGCCGATCAACGCGCTTGCGCGTCCTCGATTCGTCTAGCTATTTCAATTATCCAGACGCGTTGATCACGGCTGGCTCCAGCAGAGGCGCCGCCGAGGACTCGCGCTTGACAAGCTCGCACTGAAAAAGATCGGGCTTGCCGACCGGCGGCATGTCCCGCTGGCCCAGCAGCGATGAGACCGCTGCCTCCGCGATCTGCGGCATCGGCTGGACAACCGTCGTCAGTCTCGGCGTGATGAGGTTTGACAGCGGTATTCCATCAAAACCAACGATCGACAGCCCTGCCGGAATTGGGATGCCAAGATCATTGGCTGCCCGTAGGCAGCCGATAGCCTGCTGATCCGAACTGGCAAAAATCGCGGTTGGACGTTCGTCCCTTGGTCTGGCAAGCAGGAAGGTACCTGCGGCGTGACCGCTCTCATAATCGAATGCCGCGTTGATGAAGAGAGGTTTAATCTTCGCGCCTCGATGATCGCGAAGGCGTTTCATGACGTCCAAATATCCTTGAAAGCGATCTTCGGTCGGACGGGACCCGGACGGGCCGGCAATGCAGGCGATGCGACGGTGACCAAGCTTGGCGAGGTAATCCACTGCAATGCGCGCGCCACCGCGGTGGTCTGCTGCGACGCCAGGATGATCCGGGAGAAGGCGATCGACCGTGATCAACGGGAGCCCTTTGGGTGTCTTGATGGAGTGGGGACCGTTGCTCGGGACGATGATGATGCCATCGACCTTGCGCCCGGCTAGCTGAGCCAGTCGATCCGCTTCCTTGGCCGCATCGTCGAACGAGGTCATGAAGATGACATTGTGATCATGGGCGGTTGCGGCGCGCTCCGCACACTGAACAAGCTCGGCAAAGAACGGATTGGTCAGGTTCGGAATGACAATTCCAATGAGCCGGCTGACCTTGCTGCGCATGCTGCGCGCAAAGGGGTCGGGCCGATAGCCGAGTTCCTGGATCACGGCTTTGACGCGCGCGCGCATCTCCGCCGTTACCGACGGATGCTCATTCAACACGCGCGATACGGTGCCCACGGCGACGCCGGCCCGCTCGGCAACATCTTTGATTCCGCTCTTAGCCATCAGCCACAGTCATTTGCGCGCCGGAGATCATCAGCAAACGGCAATGCCCTCGCCGCTGTGATGGACGCACAGGGCCCCGAAAGAGGAATGAAAATCAAAGCTATCACGTTGGACATGGGCTCGTCTTAATCTCGGCGGTCGTGCTGCGGTGGGAATATCCAGGAGTCCGGAATTGTGCTGGACAGCTTCTCTGTTCCGTATTATCTTTTCATTTGGAAACGGTTCATTACCATAGGTAGCGGATGAATTGCCAATAATAATGGTAGTTCTTCTGTAATAACAAAATAATAATAAGTAATCGTTGGGAGGATTACATCTGTCAAAACCTTCATAGTCTCGTACGTGAAAATGCCGTGTATGGGCGGGGCTGCTCCGCCAATGGCGTGGCTCGGTCACGATGGTGGCCGACCGAGGGTAGGGCGATGTAGGCGCCTGGGCGCCGATTGCAAGACTGGTCGAGCGGTTGGGTTTGAAAGCACTGCTGCACGCTAACGGCAGGAATTCACCCACTCGCCTTTGGATTGTATGTCGACCGGACTGATCTGGCGTGCACCGCGCTGCGGAGGACAGGGTCGACGGTCGATCGAGTGGAAGCAGGAAGGGGTGCTATGCTCATAGGATTTGATCCGCTTCTCGATGCCAGGCTCCTCTATGCGCTTCGGCAAATGGGGCACGGCGACGAGCTGGTCGTGGTGGATACCAACTTCCCCGCTGCGTCGACGGCGCGCAAGACGGTGATGGCTCGTCCCGTCACGATGAGCGGAGTGTCGGCACCACGCGCCATCGAGGCCGTGCTCTCCGTGATGCCGCTCGACGATTTTGTCGATAACCCCGTGTTCCGCATGGAGGTCGTCGACGATCCTTCAGCGACCCCTCCGGTGCAGGAGGAGGTGCAGGCCGTTGTCGATCGTGCGCTCGGGCGCCATTTGCCGATGCAGGGTATCGAGCGCCATGCCTTCTATGCCCGAGCCGCGTCAGCCTTCGCTGTTCTGGTCAGCGGAGAGATCCGCTCCTACGGGTGCTTCATCCTGAAAAAAGGGATTGTCCGTGCGGTCGCTTGATTGAAGCGGCATGGCGGGCGTTGTGGGGGGCCTGGGGCGATGACGACAATGACCAATGAAATCGCAACGGGATCCGCTGACATCGTCGTGCTCGGCATCTTCGCAGCCGATCTGGTCTTCCGGGCGGATCGCCTGCCGACAATCGGTGAAACGTTGCTTGGGCGGGCCTTCTCGATTGGCTCGGGCGGCAAGGGATCCAACCAGGCCATTGCGGCGGCGCGAGCCGGCGGCAGAGTCGGGCTGATCACCCGGATTGGAGCGGACACGTTCGGCGAGCTCGCAAGATCCGCCTGGTGGGACGCGGGCATTATCGCGGACGCAATCGCGATCGATGTGGGGCAGGCGACCGGTGCCGCCTTCATCTTCGTTTCGGCAACGTCTGGCGACAATGCGATTATCGTAACGCCTGGCGCCGCAAGCCGGATCAGTGCGGCTGATATCGCGGCGGCAGGATCGATGATTGCCGATGCCAAGGTCTTCATGACCCAGCTCGAGCAGCCGGTCGAGGCGGCCTTGGCGGGACTTGAGGCTGCACGGCAGGCGGGCGTCGTCACGATCTTCAATCCCGCGCCGGCCATCGCCGTGCCGGACAAGATCTGGCGCCTCTGTGACTGGGCGACCCCCAATGAGACCGAGGCAGCTTCATTCAGTGGCGTTGCCGTCGACAGCGTGGATGATGCGCTTCTCGCAGCCGACGCGTTAGGCCGGCGGGGTGTGCGCAACGTGCTGATCACGCTCGGCAAGAAGGGGGCTCTGCTGCGCGGCGAAGCCGGTACCGCACTGTTTCCGGCGCTTGTCGATGCGGCCGTCGTCGACACGAGCGGCGCGGGCGATGCCTTCAATGCCGGTCTTGCCGTGGCGCTCGCGGAAGGGCGGTCGGCCGAGGACGCCATCCGATTTGCGACCGCCGTCGCGGGCCTTTCAGTCGGACGCCCCGGCACCGCGGCTTCAATGCCGACAAGAACTGAAATTGAGGCCGCGCTCGAGCGGATCCCATCGCCAATCTGGATGAGGGACGAGGTCCTCGAAAGGGTTTGACGGGACGATCTGATCTTGAACGCGGGCTCATCCCGTAAACCATCTCGCGCGAATGACCGGGAGCGAGATGGGTGTGGCATAACCGGCAACAGCAAGGAGGAAATGACATGAGGAATTTGTTTTGCTCAATCGCGGCCGCAGCGACCTTGATTTGTGGGGCCGCGATAGCCGCTGATGGACCTCTCGATACGTCTGCCGTCCGCAAGGACCTGAAGGCTGCCGGCAAGACCTACTCGATTGCCACGGTGGTCAAGGTTGACGGCATCGCCTGGTTCGACCGCATGCGCAACGGCATCAAACAGTTCAAGGCCGAGACCGGGCAAGACGTCTGGATGGTAGGACCGAGCCAGGCCGACGCCGCTGCCCAGGTTCAGATCATCGAGCAGCTGATTGCACAGGGCGTCGACGCCATCTGCGTCGTTCCGTTCTCGGTGGAAGCGGTCGAGCCGGTGCTGAAGAAGGCCCGCGATCGTGGCATCGTGGTCGTGATCCACGAAGGCTCCAGTGTCCAGAACACCGACTACATCATCGAGGCGTTCGACAACAAGGCGTATGGCGCCAAACTGATGGAAGTGCTCGGCAAGTCCATGGGTGGCGAAGGCAAATACGTCGCCACCGTCGGCAGCCTGACCTCCAAGACGCACAATGAATGGGTGGATGGCGCGGTCGCCTACCAAAAGGAACACTTCCCCAAGATGCAGGAAGCGACCAAGCGCATCGAGACCTATGACGATGCCAACACGGACTATACCAAGCTGAAGGAAGTGGTGACCACCTATCCGGATCTGAAGGGCATTCTTGGCTCGCCGATGCCGACCTCGGCTGGTGCCGGGCGCCTGATCGCGGAGCGCAAGCTCAACGGCAAGATGTTCTTCGCCGGTACAGGTCTTGTCTCCGTGGCCGGCGAGTATTTGAAGAACGACAACATTCAATACATCCAGTTCTGGGATCCGGCCGCCGCGGGCTACGCTATGAACGAGATCGCCGTTATGGCCCTGCAGGGGAAGAAGGCCGAGCTCAAGGCCGGTGCCAATCTTGGTCTGCCGGGCTTTACCAGCTTGATCGCGCCTGACGCGGCGCGTCCAAATGTCTTCTACGGTGCCGGATGGGTCGGCGTCACCAAGGCGAACGTGGGCGATTATAACTTCTGACGGCCTTGCGCCGGTTCTCGCGAGGGCCGGCCGTGTGCGCGACAACTTGCCGGGGACGCTCGCGCCCCCGGTATGTGCCTTAGGAACTCCCCCGATGCCGGGTTTTCTGACGCTGGACGATATTTCCAAGCACTTTGCCGGCGTGCAGGCCCTCGATGGTCTGTCGCTGTCCATCGATGCGGGGGAAATCCATTGCCTGGCGGGCGAAAACGGGTCGGGCAAGTCGACCGTGATCAAGGTCATGTCCGGCATCTACAGGCCGGACCGCGGCACCATCGCGCTCGATGGCCGGATCATTCCGTCATTCGATCCGATTTCCGCCATTCATGCGGGCATCCAGGTGATCTACCAGGATTTCTCGCTGTTCGGGAATCTGACGGTGGCTGAAAACATCGCACTTGGCGCCGAACTTGGCGAAGGACGACATCTCGTGAACTGGCGGCGCGTGCGCCGTGTCACTGAGACGGCGCTTGAACGCCTCGGCGTGGATCTCGATCCGGACGCCGACGTCGATGACCTGCCGACCGCCGGACGCCAACTGGTGGCGATCGCCCGTGCCATGATTGCCGGGCCGCGCCTGCTCATCATGGACGAACCGACGACAGCGCTTACCCGCCGGGAGATCGATTCCCTGTTCACGGTCGTCAACGAGATCCGACGCGGCGGTGTCGCTGTCCTGTTCGTCAGCCACAAGATGCGGGAAATGCTTGAAATCTCTGACCGCATCACCGTGATCCGTAACGGCCGCAAGGTGGCGGAAGGTCCGACGGATTCGTTCAACGAAGCGGCGATCACCCGCGCCATGACCGGACAGGATATCTCCGACACGCCCTATCGCGCGCCAGGGGGCGGCTTTGCCGCCGGTCCACGACTATCCGTGAAGGGCCTGACTTTGCCGGGACAATTCGAGGATCTGGCGCTCGATATTCGGCCCGGCGAAATCGTGGGCCTTACGGGTCTGCTCGGCTCCGGCCGCACCCAGTTTGCACGGGCTCTGTTCGGACTGGAAGTCGCCACGGTAGGAGGTATCTGCGTCGATGGCGTGGCCGTTCACATCAAGCGGCCCGGCGACGCGATCTCAGCCGGCATTGCCTACGTGCCCGAAGATCGTCTGACCGAAGGGCTCTTCCTCGGCCAGTCCATCAACCGCAACATCCTGGCGTCCATTTACCATCGCATCGCCCCACTCTTAGTAATTAATCGGGTGGAAGCCACCCGGCGGGCGTCTGACATGATCACCGCCATGCGCATCGCGACACCCACCGGGGCAAAGCCGGTCGGGCAATTGTCGGGAGGCAATCAGCAGCGCGTGGTAATAGGACGCTGGCTCCTGACCGATGCCAGGATATTGCTTCTCAATGGACCGACGGTCGGCGTCGACGTCGGATCGAAGGCCGAGATCCATCGCATCGTTCGCTCGCTTGCCTCGGAAAAGGGGCTTGCCGTTCTGATGATTTCCGATGACTTGCCCGAACTCGTTCAAAATTGCAGCCGGATCATCGTCATGCACCGCGGACGTTTCGTCGCGGACATGGCCACGAGTGAAACCTCCGAACGTGAGATCAGCGACATGCTGACCTCGTTCCGATGAGTCCGCTGATGCGCGTATTGCAGCGGTCGGAGACGTTGATCGCTGCTGTGCTGGTGACAGTGATGCTCATCATAGGGCTGATCAATCCTGCCTTCTGGTCGGCCGACAACCTGTTCTCGATCCTGAAATCGAACGTGATCGTCGGCATCATGGCGCTGGGTGTGCTGTTGGTGATGTTGTCGGGAGGGTTCGACGTCTCATTCCCTGCCATCGCAGCTGCCGCGATGTATCTGTCGGTCAAGACCATGCTGGCAGTGGGGTATTCCGGCGTCGCGCTGCCGTTCCTCGGCGCGGTCGGGATCGGGATCCTCTGCGGCGCAATCAACGGTTTTTTCGTATGGAAATTTCGCATGATCCCGCTCATCGTAACGCTTGGCACCGGCGCCATGGTGCGCGGTCTGCTGCTCGGTGTCATGGGTACCTCGATCGTCAACATCGACCGGTTTCCAACGACGCTCATCGAATTCGCGCGCGGAGAGGTGTTCGTCTCCAATCACACCGATGGCAGCCAGTCCGGCCTTTCGGCCATGATTTTCATCTATCTGGCACTCGCTTTCGCGGTGCACGTCGTATTGCGCTACACGATGATCGGACGCTCCGTCTATGCGCTCGGCGGCAGTTTCGAGGCGGCCAACCGCGTCGGGATCAGCCTCGGCAAGACGATCTTCTTCGTTTATTGCGTCGCCGGCGCTCTTGCCGGTTTTGCCGGCATGCTGCACTGCTCGATGATCTGGCTGGCCAATCCGAGAGATTTTGTTGGTGCCGATCTGGAGGTTATTGCCGCGGTGGTTCTCGGCGGCGCTTCGATCTTCGGCGGCCGGGGCAGCGTACTCGGAACCATGCTGGGCGTCTTCATGCTGGTCATGGTCAAGAACAGCCTGATCGTCATGAAGGTGGATACGACCTGGCAGCTGGTGGTGATCGGTTCGATCATCGTCATCGCAACCGCCGCCACGGCCTGGCGCGACCGCAAACGTCTTGTCTGAGGATATCGCCGTGAAGCGTTTTGCTTTCGACCCTCGCACCATCATCAATCGCGACGACAATATCGGCCGGCTCATCCTCATGATCGTGCTGATCGTCGCTGTGATGACTTGGCTCAGTCCCAACAAATTCCTGAATCTCTACAACTTTGAAAGCCTGAGCTTCCTTTTTCCGGAACTCGGCATTCTTGCGATCGCGATATTGGTCGCCATGCTGACTGGGGGCATCGATTTGTCGGTGATAGGCATCGCCAATCTCTCGGCGATCATGGCGGGCCTCTTCTTTCATGCTGCGATCGGCATCGATGCGATCCGGGCAGGGGAGGGCGGCTTCGTGACGCCGGTGGGCATCGCCCTCGCTCTGGCGACCGGCATGATCGCAGGCGCGGTCAATGGTCTTCTGGTGACCCGGCTGCGCATCACGCCGATTCTGGCCACGCTGGGCACTGGGCAGATATTCACCGGCATCGCACTGGTCTTGACCGGTGGACCGGCCATCGTTGGCTTTCCGGTGGCCTGGAATTTGATCGGCAACGGCAAACTGCTGGGGCTGGCGGCACCGCTGATCGTGTTTCTCGTCACTGCCTTCGCCATTGCTTTCCTCATTGATCGAACGAGCTTTGGCGTCTCGCTCCAGTTGATCGGGACCAACCCGAAAGCGGCGCTGTTCGCGGGCATCAACCGTACCAGGTTGATCTTCTGGAGCTTTGTTCTCAGCGGCGGACTGGCGGCGCTCGCAGGCGTCCTTCTGTCAGCGCGAACCAACGCCGCCAAATCGGACTACGGCACGTCCTATCTCCTGCAATCGATCTTGATTGCGGTGCTCGGCGGGACCAATCCATCGGGCGGTCGCGGCACAGTGATGGGAATAGCGCTCGCGGTGATTGCGCTCATGTTGCTTTCCAGCGGATTGCAGATCCTGAGGTTCTCGAACCATCTCATCGACTTCGTCTGGGGCGCGTTTCTCGTTCTGGTTGTGGCCGCGAACGCGTGGAAAGGTCGTGCGCGATAGACTGCACCGAACCGGACGGCCCACTCCCGCATCAAACGCTTGGTTGACTTGAAACCTCTGTTCAACTCTGATATTCCTAATTTGGAAACGTTTCATCAGGCTGGTACGCATAGGTCCCGGCACAAGAAAACGTTCAACATGGAGGTGGGAAATGCCGAATTTCAAGCAGCGTACGCCGAAATCAGGAATCAGCCGCCGTCAGATTATCCTAGCCGGCGGGGCGGGAACGATCACGCTCATGGCGGGCATCCGTCCGACGTTGGCCGCCGGGAAACCGAAGGTCGGCCTCGTGATGAAGTCGCTTTCCAACGAGTTCTTCAAGCAGATGGGGGCCGGCGCCGACAAGTATGCCGCCGAGAACAAGGACAAGTTCGACTTCAAGGCCGTCGGTATGAAGGATGAGCGCGACTTCGCCGCCCAAGTCGACGCGGTCGAGAACTTCATTACCCAGAAGTACGACATCATCGTTGTCGCTCCGGCAGACTCCAAGGCCATGGCGACCCCGCTCGCCAAGGCCGTCAAGGCCGGCATCACCGTCGTCAATATCGACGTGCCGCTCGATGCCGGCGCCAAGAAGGCCGCGGGCATCGATCTGGCCTTCTTCGGTCCGGACAATCGCGGGGGCGCCAAGCTGGCGGGCGATGCGCTCGCCAAGGAACTTGGCGCGGGCGGCAAGGTCGTCATCCTTGAAGGCAACCCGGAAGCCGACAACGGCAAGGAACGCAAGCAGGGCTTCATGGACTCGATCGCTGAAGGCAAGTTGCAATTGCTCGACAGCAAGACGGCCCACTGGGAGACCGAGGAAGCCAACACGCTGATGACCAACTTCCTGACCAGGTATCAGGATATCCAGGGCGTGATGGCGGCCAACGACTCCATGGCGCTTGGCGTCGTCAAGGCGCTGGATGCCACGGGCAAGAGCGGCAAGATCAAGGTCGTCGGCTTCGATAACATCCCGCCGGTCCAGCCGCTGGTCAAGAGTGGCAAGATGCTGGCGACGGTCGAGCAGTTTGGCGCGCGGATGGCCGTGATCGGCATCGAATACGGCATGCGTCAGCTGGCCGGCGAGAAGTTCACCGGCTGGGTCAAGACCGACATCAAGCTGGTTACGACCAAGGATATGTGATCCGGTCTTTCCGGCATCGCTGCATCGGGGCGCCTGACATCTTGTCAGCGTCCCGATTTTGGCGAAGATCACCCTCATCAACTTCCATTCGCTGGTCTTGGTGCCACCGGGGAGCGGCCTCATGCACGGCGATGAGCTGAACCGTTCTCGTGTCGCGACGTTTCCGGGCACGGAAGACCCGATTCTCAGGCTGCAGTCGGTCGGCAAGCGGTTTCCCGGCGTTGTCGCCCTTCGAGATGTTTCTTTCGATATCGCACGTGGCTCGGGGCACGTGCTGCTTGGCGAGAACGGGGCCGGCAAATCCACACTGATCAACCTGCTCGGTGGCGTCTTGCAACCGGACGATGGTTCGATCTGGTTCGACGGCGCGCCCTATCGCCCAGCCTCGCCGCTGGAAGCGCTCAAGGCCGGTATTCGGGTCGTGCACCAGGAACTGCATCTGCTTTCGAACCTGTCGGTCGCGGAGAATCTGCTCTTCGAGCATCTGCCGAGCCGATGGGGACTGGTCGACTTCCGGGAAATGAATCGGCGAGCTGCGGAGCTCCTGAGCGAAGTCGGACTCGACGTGGCGCCGACGACCGAGGTGAGCCGGCTCGGCGTGGCGCAAATGCAATTGGTCGAGATCGCCAAGGCGCTCTGCCATGAGAGCCAGCTGCTTGTTCTCGACGAGCCGACCGCAACGCTGACGTCGCGTGAGGTCGATCGCCTCTTCGCGATCCTGCATCGCTTGAAGGCCAAAGGGGTGACCACGCTGTACATCTCGCACCGGCTCGAGGAAATCCGCGAGGTCGGCGACCAGGTGACGGTGCTGCGGGACGGCCAGCACGTCGCGACCCGTCCACTTGCCGGCCTCAGTATTCCGAACGTTGTGGAGCTCATGGTTGGGAGAACCCTCACCGATCACGGCGTGTTCCGGGCCGACGTGCCTATTACCGGTGAGGTGCTGGGCGTGAGCGGCTTGAAGCTGACGGGCGACAGCCCCGAGATTTCCTTCTCGGTCGGCAAGGGCGAGATCGTCGGCATCGCCGGGCTGGTCGGATCGGGCCGCACGGAGGCGGTCCGTGCACTGTTCGGCGCCGACCCGAAGGCTGCCGGCACGATCCGCATCGAGGGGATGGAAGTGGAGATTGCTTCGCCCAAAGACGCGGTGTCGCATGGGCTTTGCCTCGCGACCGAGGATCGAAAAGGGCAGGGCCTGTTGCTCGACATGAGCTGCGCCGAGAACATGACAATCACCGATCTCGCCCAGGTCTCACGGCGAGGCCTCCTGCGGCGCAAGGTTGAATTTCATGCCTCCACGCGCCTCGTTAAGGAGCTGCGAGTGAAGACGCCATCGATCCATCAGGCCGTCCAGACCTTCTCGGGCGGCAACCAGCAAAAAGTCGTCATCGCGAAATGGTTGTTCCGGGGGCCCAGGGCATTGATCTTCGACGAGCCGACGCGCGGCATCGATGTCGGCGCCAAGGCCGAAATCTATGAACTGCTCGGCAATCTCGCGGCGGCTGGCAAGGGCATCCTGGTAGTCTCGTCCGATCTTCCCGAGTTGATGGCGATCTGCCACCGGATCCTGGTGTTCTCGAAGGGGCGGATTGCCGGCGAGGTGCCGCGCGCCGAATTCGATCAGCACCGCATCCTTTCTCTTGCCTATCAGGAGTATGGTCGTGTCCGAGGGAATTGACGGCGCCGGGAAGCGCAAATCGAGCGCGATATGGGAAAATCTGCTGCACATCTCGATGCGCGAGGCAGGCGTCGCGGTCGCGCTGGTGCTGATCGTGCTGGTCTTCTGCGCCATTGCGCCCTATTTCGCGACGTCGGGAAACTTCCTGAAGATCTTCGTTCAGATCGCGATCAACACCGTGCTGGCGGCGGGCTTGACCTTCGTGATCCTCACCGGAGGTATCGACCTGTCGGTCGGCTCGGTCCTGGCGTTATGCACGGTCGTTGGCGCCACGATCATGACCGACGAGCGGCTGTCCGCCGGGACCTCGATCACACTAGCCTTCTTCGCCTGCCTCGGAACCGGCGCCATTTGCGGTGCCATCAATGGCTGGGTATGCGAGAAATGGAAGCTGCCCTCCTTCATCGTGACGCTTGGCATGTTGAACATCGCCAGCGGCCTTGCCCGCGTGGTGTCCAACAATTCGACCATCACCGGCCTGCCGCAGCCCTTCGTCGAGTTCGGCAACATGATCTTCTGGGGAGTGTTCCCATCGATCTTCGTGATCGCGGTTGGCGTGGTCCTCATCGGTTGGTTCATCCTGCGCTTCACAGTGTTCGGGCGCTTCATCTTCGCCATCGGTACCAATGAAGAGGCCGTGCGCCTCTCCGGCCACAACCCCCGGGCCATCAAGATCGCCGCCTTTACGATCTCGGGCCTGACGGCCGGTATCGCCGCCATGGTCTATCTGCTCAGGCTCAACGTCGGCAGCCCGATCGCGGGCATTGGCTATGAACTCAACGCCATTGCCGCGGTGATCATCGGCGGCACCAGTCTCTCCGGCGGCAAGGGCTCGATCATCGGGACTCTCGTCGGCGCCTGCATTCTCCAGGTGCTCTCGACCGGCCTCCAGCTTCTTGGCGCGGAAGACAATGTGAAGCCGATCGTCATCGGCGCCGTCATTGTGCTCGCCGTCATCCTGGATACTTATCGCAACAAATTCCTGCGCGTGATGGAGAGCCGCTGAACTGAAGGACAAGTCTGGTGAAAGGATCTCTTATCGAATTGAGCTGTTCAGAAAAGAGCTCTCCCGCTTCCGCTTGCCCGGTACGCGTGATGGACCTGACGAAAACCGGGACCAATCACACTGGATCGCGAATGCGATCACGCACATGCCGACAATGGCCTCGACACCATCGAGTCTACCAGGAAGGCCGAAGGCGCCATACTACAATCCGCGGTCGGCCACGCGCGAGGGCATTCTTCGACTACTCGATGACGCGTTCTTCGGGCGACGGCCGTAGCAGTAGTCGATATGCTCGGGAGGAAACCTAGCGCCTCTGATTGAAGGGCGCGAGATCGGCGTCCGCCGACGTAAAATGAGGGGTTTTCGGTCTAAATCGGATCATGTCCAGGACGATAATGCTCTTTTTCGGCAAAAAGTGATCGAAATCACCAAGGACGGCGAACGACGGCGGCGCCATAGGTTGGTAATCTTTGTTTGGGCTCGGCGGTAAATTACTCGGGGAATAGGATAGAACGCGCATCATGAGTTCTGGAGCCCACGGTCAGCAGCTTGGCGACGCCTTTCGTCTTGAGCACGTGCCGTCGTTCGTGACCCGCACTCTCAAAAAATCAGAACTGGCGGTAACGCAAATCCGCTGCGCAACGCCCGATCATGGTTTCACGAACCAGATCCCCATCGAGGATGCCTATCTTGTCGCCTATCAGCATGAGGCCTGTCCAGATCATGAGTTATGGGTCGATGGAAAACCGGTGCCGGTGGAACCCTTTCCAGCCGGGTGCACGACCTTTTACGATCTGCGCCGCGACCCTGTTGCTTATATTCGCAGTATTTCCCATTGCTTGATGTTTTATCTGCCGCGCTCCGCCTTCGACGCCATCGCCGATGATGTGGAAACCGCGCGCATTGGCGACCTTCGGCATCCGCACGGCGTCGGGGCGGATGATCCAGTTATGCGCAATCTGTGCCTCTCGATCATGCCTGCATTCGCAGCGCCAGATCGTGCCAGTCGTCTTTTTGTTGAACATGTGACTCTGGCCGTCGGAGCCCATGTCGCCCACACATATGGGGGTATGAAGGTTGTTGCCCCCCGCCCGGCGCAAGGCGGCCTCGCGCGTTGGCAGGAAAAACGCGCCAAAGAAATCATAAGCGCCAATCTAGGCGGCGAAATTTCGGTCGCCTTGCTGGCGAAGGAATGCGGCCTCTCGACCAGTCATTTCTCGCGCGCCTTTCGCCAATCGACAGGCGTAGCCCCTCACCGCTGGCTTCTGTCGCGGCGAGTCGACGCGGCGCAAACAATGCTGCGTAACCGAAAGCATTCGCTTTCTGAGATCGCGCGGGCCTGCGGCTTCTCTGATCAGAGCCATTTCGCACACGTCTTTTCCGGAATCGTCGGAGTTAGTCCGGGTGTCTGGCGGCGTCAAACGGTCGGCTTGGATCAGTCATAATCTGCTTTCGGCAGATGTCGTGCGTTTTTACGGGACGCGCATGTTTTGCCGATCTGGCGCACAGAAAGCTCACGGTGCTCGGTGCGAACATCGGTCCCTTGCCGTGATGGTACGATCTTGAAAAACAGAGCAGTATCTTGATAGAAAAGTCGCCGCGTCTGCGCCAAATGTACTTGTGTCACTCGGTACGGAGGCGAGCATGCGAAGGATATTAATGGGAGCGGCGCTATTCCTGGGCTTCTTCGTGCCCGCCGTGGCAAAGATCGAATCCTTTCCGCCTGCGTTCCGCGTCGTCGATGTCAAAACCAGCAGCGCCGTGATTCATGTCCGCGTCGGCGGACGCGGCCCTGCGGTACTCATGCTGCACGGATTCGGCGACACCGGCGATATGTGGCAACCGCTCGCAGTCGCGATGATGAATAGCCATACTGTCATTGTGCCGGATCTGCGCGGCATGGGCCTCTCCTCGCATCCCGATAGCGGCTACGACAAGAAGACCCAGGGGCAGGATATGGCCGAGGTGCTCGACAGCCTGAAGGTCGACGCCGTCGAACTCGTCACGCATGATATCGGCAACATGGTCGGTTATGCCTTCGCGGCTCAATATCGCGGTCGCGTGAAGCGCTGGGCGGCTATCGATGCGCCGCTTCCCGGCATCGGCGACATTTGGCAGGCGCAGCTCAGCAATCCCAAGACATGGCACTTCAATTTCCATGGTCCGGACGAGGAGCGTCTGGTCGCCGGTCGCGAGCGGATCTATCTCGACCGCTTTTGGAACGAGCTATCCGCCGACCCCGCCGGCATCGACGAACAGACCCGCCAGCACTATGCCGAGCTCTATGCGCGGCCGCACGCCATTCATGATGCCTTCGCGCAGTTCGTCGCGTTCCCGCAGGATGCTGTCGACAACCGGGCCTTTCTCGCAGAGGGCATGCTGACCATGCCGATCCTCGCTATAGGCGCGGAGAAGTCCTATGGCGCGACGATGGCGGACGCTTTTCGCCTGGTAGGAACACATGTGACGGGCGGGGTAATTACGAGTTCTGGACACTGGATTATGGAGGAACGGCCGGCCGAAACCGTCGCACTGATCCGATCCTTCCTCGAACAGCCGTGAGGCGTGCCATGTACGAGAATATCTTGCTCCTTGCGCTCGCCTTGACGTTCAGTGCGGTGCCGGCGATCGCGGACGAGCCAAGTGAGCGACTTACGCCACAAGAAATCGTGGCCCTGCCGGCAACTGACGCCGGACCTGGAACATCAGGTGTTACAGACATGCGCACGACAGTGCTGTCGGGCGATCCGAGTCGGGCTGGCCTCTATACGATTCAGATCGTCATACCGCCGCACACGACGATCAAGGCGCACCAGCATCGCGACGGCCGCGTTGCAACCGTTATCTCGGGCATGTGGTTCCTCGGTTATGGCGCCGTGCGGGACGAAAAATCCCTTAAGGCTCTGCCGGCAGGCAGCTTTTACACCGAACCTGCCGGTGCGGCGCATTTCGCTGGCACTGGTGAGCTGCCCGCGACAGTGCAGATCACCGGCTTCGGACCAAGCGACACGGTCTACGTCAACACCGGTGACGATTCCGGTCGACCCTGAAGGGAATTGCGATGACATCGTTCGCGAATATCCGCGATCCCAGGAGCGATCACCTGCTCACCCCGCAGAACGCGGCTCTGCTGATCGTCGACTACCAGCCCACCCAGGTGTCGTCGGTTGCTTCGCGCAGCAAGCGCGAGCTGGTGGCCAACGTCACCGCGGTGACTGGCATCGGCAAGTTGTTCGGCTTGCCAATCAACGTCAAGACCGGCGTCAAGGGCCTCACCATTCACCAGATCGCCGATGTCCTTACGGGGGCGGAAGCGATCGATCGCACTTCGATCAACGCCTGGGAGGACGAGAATTTTGTGAAGGCGATCAAAGCCGCGGGCCGCAAAGAACTGATCCTCGTGGCGCTCTGGACGGAAGTCTGCATGGCGTTTCCGGCACTCGACGCACTCAAGGAGGGTTCGCGGCTGGGGGATAGGGGTGGTCACAATTGCCCCCTCCAGTGTTGACGTCTCTAGATGTACGGTATTTTTCGATTTCGAACAACGCTATGTAACTCTCAGAAAATTCCGAGAGCAGATTTTCTCCAGCAAAGTGTCTGACGGTGTCCGACCCGGGCAAACGGCCTGTTTATTATTCCTCCGGATGGGAAATTGATCTTGCCCGGCGTGAATTGCGCTCGCAAGGGAAGCCAGTGCCCCTTGGCGGCCGCGCTTTCGATATCCTTGCAACGCTCGTACAGTCGGCTGGCGACCTCGTAAGCAAGGCCGATCTCACAGAGCGCGTATGGCCCGGCACTTTCGTCGAAGAAAACGCCCTTCGGGTTCATGTAGCGGCGATTCGCAAGGCCTTCGGCAAGGACCGTGAAATGCTGGCAACTGCGGTCGGTCGCGGCTATCGCCTGCTCGGCACCTGGAGCATAAGGCAGCAGAACGCCACGGTTGAACCAGTTGCAGCCGTGCCGATGCCGGCGCTCGCGGAGCCCGCTTCGACTAATCTTCCCGTTGCAATGTTCGACCTGATAGGGCGAGCCTCCGCATTGTCCCATCTGCAGGACATTTTGTCGGCATATCGGCTGGTCACGCTGACGGGGCCTGGTGGAATAGGAAAAACGGCGTTGGGGCTTGAAGTCGCCCGATCACTGACGTCTAAGCTCCGGTGTGACAGTCTGCTCGTCGAGTTGGCGTCACTTTCCATACCTGAATTGGTTCCGTCCGCGGTCGCGGCCGCCCTCGGCCTCAAACTTGATGGCCAGGAGATCTCCGCGGAGTCAATCGCTCGGGCGATCGGTTCACGGCAGTTGCTGCTCATGCTCGATAATTGCGAGCACGTAGTCCATGCAGCGGCGGAACTGACCGAAACGATCGTCCGACGTTGTCCGAACGCGACTATTTTAGCAACCAGCCGCGAGGTACTTCGGATCCATGGAGAGCATGTCTATCGCGTCCCTTCGCTCAACGTGCCGCCGGCAAGCCAGGTCGAACCAGACAGCCTCTTTGAACATGGTGCAGTCGAACTGTTCGCCGCCAGAGCTGCGGCTTTGGGCGCGGACCTCCGGCCCGACGAAGATAACTTCGATGCGATCGCTTCGATCTGCCGCCGACTGGACGGTATCCCCCTTGCCATTGAGTTCGCTGCCTCGCGCGCTGTCACGATGGGCCTTCCGAAGATCGCCGCCATGCTGGATGACCGGTTCAGATTTTTGACCACCGGCCGGCGCACGGCGTTGCCGCGGCACCAGACGCTCCGCGCGACGCTTGACTGGAGCTATGATCTCCTTCCGGAGACCGAGGCACGGTTGTTGCGCCACATTTCTATCTTTGCAGGAGACTTCCTACTTGATGGAGCGGTTGCCGTCGCGCGACGTTTGGCTGCAGCGTCGGCGACTGACGATCTAGCCAACCTGGTCGCAAAGTCGCTCGTTGTCGCGGATCTCCGCGGCGAGAGTCCGCATTACCGTCTGTTGGACACGACCCGCGCCTATGCGTTGGAAAAGTTGCATGGCGCTGGAGAGTTTCTGGAGGCTGCGCAGAGCCTCGCCGAATATTACCGAAGCTACCTAGGGCAGGCCGAGGCGGAGAGCGAGTCAAGGCCGCAGGCCGAGTGGCTGGCATTATACGGACGCCATATCGACAATGTTCGCGCCAGTCTCAATTGGGCATTTTCACCGGATGGAAATCCGCTGTTAGGGGTGGCTTTGACCGTCAAAGCGATACCCTTGTGGACTCAGTTATCGCTATTGGGCGAATGCCGCGAACGCGTCGAGTTGGCTCTGGCAAATCTCGACTCGAATGCGGCAGACGCGTCGTGCATGCGCATGCAATTGTCGGCTGCGCTCGGTTGGTCGTTGATGTATGGCGTTGGACGAGCCCGCGAAGCCGGCCCCGCGTGGGCGACCACGCTCGAACTTGCGGACCTGCTCGATGACCGCGATTATCGGCTGCGTGCTCTGTGGGGATTGTGCATCGATCAGTTCAACAATGGGCAGGTTCGACGGGCGCTCCAATTTGCAACCCGTTTTTCAGATCTGGTCGCGAATTCAACTGATGTGATCGAGCTAATGATGGCGGATCGAATTCTCGCCTCGGCATTGCACTACATGGGCGACCAGAAACTGGCTCGTGACTATATAGAGCGCGTGGTGGTACGTCTTGCTGGTCTCCAGCATAAATTGCCGATCGTCCGCTTTCGGTTTGATCTGCGAATCTCCACACATTATTTCCAGGCACGCATCTTGTGGCTGCAAGGCGACGCCGGTCAGGCGTTGCGCGTCGTCGCGCGCAATATCGAGGAAGGAAGCGTCAGCGGACAGGCTCTGACGTTCTGCAGCGTGCTGGGACAGGCCGCATGTCCGATCGCCTTTCTTGCGGGCGATCTCGACGCTGCCGATCGCCATTGTGCGGCGCTGATTGATCACACCGAGCGGCATCCGATACCTCTTTGGAACCTGTGGGCTCGCTGTTTCAGGGGCGTCGTGATGGCCAGGCGTGGGGATATCGCCTCGGGGTTAGCGGTCCTGCGTACTGAACTCGAACGTGTGGGCGAGGCGCGGTTTTTGCCGAGGTTTCTGCTTCCACTTAGCGAATTTGCGGCATGTCTCGGTGAGGCCGGCGAGGCCGCGCAAGGTCTGCTCGTGATCAACGAGACCCTTGCGCGCTGCGAGGCGAGAGACGAGCGGTGGTACGTGGCCGAATTACTGCGCATCAAGGGTATATTGCTGCTTCAGGAAACGGAGCACCGGTCCGTCTCGTCTTCGGAAAAGTGCTTTGTCGAAGCGCTCAAGGTTGCGCGGGCGCAAGGTGCGCTCTTCTGGGAGCTGAGGAGTGCATTGAGCCTTTCGCGACTCATGATTGGAGAAGATCGTCGGAAGGATGCGCGTCAGCTGCTTCTGCCTGCATACGAGAAATTGGCCGAAGGCTTCGAGACGGCCGATCTGCGTGAAGCAAAAGCCATACTTGCACAGCTTTCGCTGACATAAACGCCCTGCAGTTCGCGCGCAAAGCTGATTCTCACATAGGTTATTCATCCGATGTTTTGAGGATCGCATTGTCATCGGCGACAAAGACGGCGAGCAGCGTGGCCGGCTCAGTCGCGCTCGCATTTTCGCTGATGAGGTGCTTGCTACCCGGGGGTTCGAAAAAGCTTTCTCCGGCCTTATATATCCTGACCGGACCGGTCGCGGAATTCTCGGACCGGATCTCTCCCGACAGGACGAAGGCAAAGACGCTGCCGGCGTGATGATGTCTCGTCGACTTGCCGCCCGGGGCATATTCGACCACGATCGCCGAGAGAGTCTTGCCGGGTACGTTTGGTAATTTGGTCGCGAACGTCAATTTCACCTTTTCATCGACCGCGGCCCCGGAAGCAATTGCCATCGAGCCTACGATAATCGCGCCTGCCAAAAGCGCGACTGCTGCGCCAAACATAACGAGAGGGTGAGTAAGCGGTTCGGTGGCCAATGTGGTGGCTATGCGGGATCTTCTCATTTTGACTATCCTTTCAGGTAAAGTTCGGTCATCGCCTTAGACCTCGAACCGCGGATTTTCTGGTTGGCTCTCGTAACGTCCTGCGTAGCCGGTGTAGCCCTATGTCCGCTGCGCGGTCCAATAGCCTGAGCATCGCGCGCTTCCGGTATGACCGTTCCAGGTGCCGCGCCCGCTGACTTTCGATAGCGTGCCGGAGCCACTCGCGTACTTATCTCCGACGGTGACCCATGCGTGAACAAGGCCGTTCGCCGTCACCCTCCCTTTGAACTTCAGAAGGTTGGGATGGCTAACATTTCCGTTAGATATGTTGACGCCAAAATTGTAATTCGGATCGCATGTGCCCCTTTGGGTAACAAAGTCCAGGCTCCATGCACCGTCATAGGGTGACGCTGCGTTGCGGCTCTTGTCGTGACGGCGGACAGGGCGGCCGCAAGCGCACATGTCAAGGCAAGATTTCTCATGTCCATCCTCTCAACGTCGGCTTTCGGAAAAGTCTAGCGACCAGCTGGTGCCGACATTCCGCCGTTGGTGACGTAGCCCGACATCGGCACAGCTGTTACGGCGGGAACGGCCATTGACGCGTTGGCGTTCCACAATTGTTGCTGCAACGTGTGATGGACATGGTGTGGATTGTTGACATGAAAGCGTTCAGCGGCTGTCGCCAATTGAATCGTTGACGACAGAAGAAGCGCGCCTCCACAAATGGCGAGCGAAGCGATCGTCTTCATAGTTTTGCTCCTAGAGGTGACCGAGAGCGGGATTATCAATGAATTTCACGGGAGCATCATGGCGCTGGATCGATGCGATGGCTATGACAAGACGATTGCGATTTGTACGATTAGGTCAGGACTAGGACCTCGGTAGACAATTCTTGAACGTAGCTTTCGCCGATGTTGTGACCGCTCTGGGGCGGCGGCAGCTATGATCTAGTCCAGATGAATGTCATCGACCAGCGAGGACGACACGCTGGGAATTTGCGTGCCGCCCGATCGCCTGTGAGCCTCAAGAAGAATGCCATAGAAGACTTCAACGGCACCGGCGTTTGGTGATTTCAATACGGCGAGCAGGCTCGAAATCAGCAGACTATTCTGACCGCTGACGTCGTCAGCGACTTGATCGGGCGAAGTGGACACTATAGTCAGCGCATTAACAGGGGCGTTGATTGGTCCGAGTCCATGAGAATAATCCCTGAAACGGCGCTCGAAGGGATTTCGTCGTGAAGCGTCGATTATGACTAGCTCAGGTCCAGCGCCGGTCGCTCTCAATTGAGATAGCAGTGCCTCAATGCTGACGCCGTCGCGGAGAACGTCGGCTTCACGCCAGATCGAGGCATCGACCGGGATCATGAAGTTCTCTCCGCCGATCTGGATGCCGAACCCGCCAAAGAACAGGGCGACGACGGCCCCGGGTTTCACCATGGTCCGTGCCCGCGTGACGGCGTCGTTGAGATCCTTGCCGCGAGCGTCCTCAACCACAATTGTGTCAAAACCAGCCCGCTTGAGCAGCTCGTTCAGAAGCCGTGCGTCGTTGATGGGATGCGCCAGCGATGCTTCAGCGTCGGGATAATGGCTGTTGCCAATTACGAGAGCGAGCCGCGACGATCTTATTACTGAATGATCAAGCGGGCGACCTGCGACGGAACGTCGGTGAGAATTTCTCATCTTGGAGATCGTGGCATGGGCGCCGATGCCAAAGACCAGAATGGAGCTCAATGTCAAAGCCGCTACTCTGAGCCCGTAGGATTTGCCGGACATTCGAATCTCCCTCAGGCTTGGGCGGTTCGTCGGTTGAACCGTTGTCACCGGTCACGCAGTCGCATGCAGACGCCGCCACGCCCCGGGGCTTATTCCCTGCGATTGGGAGAACGCCCTGGTGAAATGACTTTGGTCAGCGAATCCTGAACTGACAGCTATCTCGGTTAGAGGAAGCGACGACTGATGCATCATCTGCTTCGATTTTTCGACACGTTGTTGCAATAGCCATTGGTGAGGTGGCATTCCCATCGACTGCGCAAATGCGCGGGTGAAATGTCGGGTGGAAAGCCCGCATTGCTGCGCGATCTCGGGCAGGGAAATTCCGCCATCCAGGTTTTCGACGATGATCTCGATCGCTCGTTTTTGCTGCCAGGGAGCGAGACCGCCGCGGTGCACCTTCTCGGCGGCGTCGATGCCGGCGTATTCCTTTAGGATATGCGCACCGGCGGCAAGCATCAGGTGATTGACGAAAACCTGGCTTGTCTCGTTTGGGCGTTCGAAGGCCGGCAGCAGTGCAGACGCGAGGCGATGCAGCGTCGGATCGGGAATAGATAGGCCGAGCTTTGCGGTCAGTGCATCGATCCGACCGCCGCCTTGATCTTCGCTTATTCCGTTTAGTGCGTTCTTTGTGAAATAGAAAAGGACTAAGTTAAAGCTGCTCCTGAACCGGACTTGGTTCGCTTGTCGGAGATCCATGAGGGTGACCACTCCAGCTTCCTGCGTCTGCTGAGCTGGCATTGCCTTGCCGTCGAGCCAGGCTTCGCGGTCAAGGCCGGGCGCCAGTGAAACCGAAGCGATGAACGCTTCTTCGTGCGGGATGGGGTCCAGTTTTTCGTCCAGACCAGAGTTGGACTTGACAAAGGTCGCCGCAAAGTTTCGCTTCTGGCCCTTCTGCAAGGTGAAGGAAGGAGCTTCCTTTAGTTGAAGCATTCCCGCGATCATGGGCCCGTGAGCACCGGAGTCAGCGCGCATCGATCTGGCTGCATGATGTGACATTGTTCGGCTGGCCTGCCATCCTTGTGAAGCACCGGTGCGAACTCGAAGGCGAGACCTCGCAGGATGATCCGGGGTCTCTTTCCGCCGGCGCCTCACTTGCAGTGAGTGGCCGTCGAATTCGCCTGTTTGACCCGTGCATGGTGCGAGCGGACCGGCAAAAATGCGAATTAAGAGTTGAAAATACTCGCAATCTCAGGGTCTGGCCGGCGCGGCGCGAGCCGTAAGGCCCCGATCAAACCGTCACTTGATGGGCAAATGAGCTGTTCGATGGCGCGGCCAGCAGCACCTTGAGTTGATCGTCTGTCGGACGTTAAATTTTGCAAAGACGCATAAAAGAAGCCTTCCGAAGCCAGCAATTTCCGTCTTGGTAGATGGATTTCGAAGATTTCGGCCTGTAAACGGGCCGGCGATTCGAAAGTTGAATGGGTTCGACCAGCGAAGCCTTATCGGTTCGACGCGCGGCGCCGGACGCCTATACTTTCGTTCGGTGTTCGACGTCCAGATTCCGTCGGCGTCGATGGAGGTGACCGCGGCTCCCGAGTTCGGAAATCGCCTGCTGGATCACCGGCCGTGGACCCGGTCCGAGATCGGGCCCGATCGCATCGGCCTGTTCAACCACGATCACCCTGATGTCCGCCTCAGAACCGAGGATTTACTTCAGTAGAGCGGGCATTTCGGTGGCCGTCTCGATCACGTTAATCCTCCGCCAGCGACTACGACGGTGTTGCGTGCCAGGCTATCGGGGAGTTCGGTAAGATGGTTGAGATGCGCCTCGACCCGCTCCGCCTCGCCGAGCTGATCGACGCTGAATCCATGCCGCGCGAGACCGGGAATCTCGGGCCTGAACAGTCTGCTGCCGCTTGCCAGGATGAGGCGGTCGAAGTTTAGGGTTGATTGTGAACCGTCCGGCGCCAGAACTGCCGTGCAATTGCCGTTGACGTCGATGTTTTGGACCGAGCCTGGACGTATTCTACGTTGACCACGTCGAAAATCGGCCTGAGGTCGACTTGCATCGTCGATGGATCGCGCTCGTACAGTCGGGGCCGCATGTGAAGATAAGGCTGCGGTGCGACCACGACGATCTCAAACGAGTCAATCTGCCAGACTCGTCTGTTCGCGAAATCTTGCCGCTGCCAATGCGCTCCACATGCCGGCAAAGCCGGCACCGACGATCGAAATTCGCCGCGTCATGTTGTGACATCCTTGACCATGCTTGTCCCGCAGCGGCATGTCAGCCGATCAGGACAGGTTAATCTTCAACGATGGGATCGAGTTTACGAAGATCGGCGCCGGCTTCTTTGACGGATGAAGCATGGATTGGCTGAAATTGTCGCCAATCAGGCGTATGTTCTCAAGCGTGTTGATGAAGGCGTCAGGACAGAACCGTTTGGCGCCACGCTTTGGGCGACGCGCCCACGATTTGCGCGAATGCTCGCGTAAAGTGGCGCTCGCCGCAGAAGCCGCTGTAGGTCGCGATGGTATCGAGTGATAACGACGTCTGGCGCATCAATATCATGGCGTTCTCAATGCGCCGTTCCAGTAGCCATTTATGCGGTGCCGCGCCCATGGTATTGGCGAACGCCTTAAGGAAGGCGCTGGGCGGCAAGCCACATTCACGCGCCAGTTGTCCGATCGACAGATTGCCGCTGAGATCCGATCGAATAATCTCTCCAACCAGCGTCGCCTGCCACGGCGCCAACTTCATGTCGGGAGCTTTTTCCCTTTTTGCGACGATGCCGTAGGCCTGAATCACATGTGCGGCGATCGCCGAGGTGACGTGATCGACGAACAGGATGTTCGCCTCGTCGGGACGCTGAAAGGCCGGGAAAAGCGTCAAGCCGAGCTCGCGAATGACCATGTCGTCGAGGCCGTTGCAGGGGTCGTGCGCCATTTCATCTATGCGCGGAACATCCTCCTGATCGCAAATACAGTCGAGCACGTCCCGCGGCAGATGCAACGCGATCATGTGGAAGGGAGAAACTCCGTAGCCGACATATTTGCGTCGCAGGTCGAAAATGTTTGCGGTTCCAGCCTGTAAGGGCTGCGCGCGGACCGGCTTGTCGTCGATCCACAAAATCCGCTTGGACCACTCCTGAATATTCAATGTGATCAAAAAGGCGTCCTCGTGCGGCACGGGCGAGGAATACTGGTTTTCAGGCTGGTCACGCTTGATCTCGCTGATGGCAATACCGGCACGGTTTAGCGTCGTGCGTGCCGCGTGCTCTTCAGTTCGTCCAACATGAAGTGCGCTAGGCAGCTGATCGATCGAATTGTGAGCCATCATTCTACAGGCGTCCGACTTTAAGTTATAACTCTAGACGCGGCCTTGTCCCCGTGGATTGTCGAAATCGGCCATAATTCAACCGAGGACGAGATTTTCTGCCAGTTTCCGGTTGGCATGCGCGCATCGGATGCTTCATTAGAGGCAGCTTTCCGAAAATATCAGGTCCTGCCAATTTCCGAGCTTCAGGCCAGAGTGGGTGAATTCCGCAGGGGCTGGCCGGCCGTATTGGCCTGCCTGATCGGCAATACTATCGGTCTTCACACCCTCCCTCCCTACACGATCGGGCTCTTCATCGCGCCGCTTCAGCATGAATTCGGCTGGAGCAGGATTTCAATCTCGCTCGGTATCACGATCATCACGATCGGCACTGCGATCAGTTCCCCGGCAATCGGAGTGATCGTTGACCGGGTGGGGGAACGGCGTCTAATCGCGACGGGGATGCTAATGCTGGCCTGCGGCTATTGCGCGCTCAGTTCCATGAACGGATCGATCGGGGGATATTGGACGATCATGGCACTAATGGCGCTTTTCGGATCGGGATGCGCGCCGGTGACGCTATCCCGCATTATCGTAACCCTGTTCGACCGGGATCGTGGGGCGGCTCTGGGTATCGCACTGATCGGAACCGGACTCGCCGGGGCACTTGCGCCGGTCGTCATTGCTCCCATTATTGCCGGCCAGGGTTGGCGAGCGGGATACCTTGCTCTGGCCGCGGTTATGCTTGCTCTTTTGCCGATCGCTTTCGGACTTCTTCTGTTTAACGGAACTGGTGAACCGCGCGTATCTCCTGTGCAAGAACACTCGCGTGTTTCGATTGCCGAAGCGATCAAGCAGCCGCTGTTTCTTCGCCTTCTAGTCCTGTTCTTCTTGATCGCATTGGGTGCTGGAGGAGTGGTCGTCCATTTCGTGCCAATGTTAGCGGATGCCGGCTATCAGCCATCTCATGCGGCCTATTTCGCGAGCATGCTGGGCTTGTCATTGGTTTCGGGCCGTCTGCTGACCGGGTTCGCGGTGGACCGTATCTTCGCTCCGAAAGTAGCAATGATCCTGATGGCCGGCAGCGCCGCTGGCTTCGCCGTGTTGGCCGTACATGGGCAGGAGTTTCTGCCATACGCTGCGATCCTGGTCGGAATGTCCCTTGGTGCGGAGATCGACCTGATCGCCTATCTCTCCTCGCGCTATTTCGCGCCGCGCCTGTTCGGTTGCGTATTTAGTCTGCTGTATTCAGGATTCTTGGTCGGTGTTGCACTGTCACCGCTGGTTTATGCCGGGCTTCATGATTGTATTGGAAGCTATGCTCCCGGATTTATCTGGACCGCCGTCCTTCTAGCCCTCAGCGCCGTGATTTTTGCGACGTTGCCACGATTTGTGAGCCGCCGCGCAGTAGACGTAGCATGACCGCTCGACTTTGGTAGTGGTCACTCAAAACGAATGCGCATTCCGCACATCGCGAGGATGACAAGCAGAGCTACAACGGACCCCGCGATGCTGCATCCGATCATAACCCGGTCGGCGACATCCTTGCGCCAGCCATGCGCCATAAGGACCAAACGTAATCCCGACGCGAGGTGCGCGAACAGAAAGAATATCCCGAGCGCATAATGCGGGATCAAGCGGACATTCCAGGAACCCATGATGAGACCCACTGGCGCGCCGGTTGCGAAAGCCCAGTTGCTGTCGATACGCAGGAACCAGCGTGCATACACGAAGACCGAATCCATATGTCCGAGAATGTAGAATGCGAGATAGAGCCCCGAGATATTCTGGAAGGCCCGAAATCCATCCATTGGCGCTCTTGAGTGGCCGAACGCCAGAAAAAGGCCGGAGCCGATCTGGAAAAGCATCAATACGACCAGGATCGGCTCGATCATGCGCGCGCGATAGACACGGCGCGCCAGTTCCATAAAAGAGGCGTGCGCATCTGGCCCGATCAGGCCGGCCAGATGATTTGTAATATGCAAGCAAAGGAACAGCAGGATGATCGTCACCGCGGATATTCCGTGTGCAACGCGGAGCGCCGTTCTTGCCGAAAGAGATCCTTTTATTACGGCAGTGCTCGAGCCGCTATGGATGTAGATGAGGACGGCCGCCCATAGCATCAGCCAGACCGCGAGGTCTGGAACCGGGTTGCCGGCCATATAATTGAGCACGCTGACAAAAACGAAGAGCGTGGGGGCGCAGACGGCGAAAAACGCGGCGTATTTCGCGCGAGTTTCAATTGGCGTCGGGGCCAGGCGCTGTGCGAGATGCAGGCTCGAGAAGACCGTCGACGTTGACAAACCGAATGAAAGCGCAAGCGATAGGGCAGCCACCGCAACCGACAGCGCCGGTTGATGACCGGCATCGAATGTCATGACCGCTGCGTTGAAGGCAGTCAGCGACAACGGATAGATCAGTGCCGCCAATGGCGAAAGATAGAGTATAGTAGGACCTTCGAGCGCTTGATTGGTCGCCGGGGCGGGCGGTCTTGCCATCGGACGATCATCATGCGGGGCGAGGGGCACGCTTCAATGGGCTCCGCCACCCGACAATTTTCCTGGCCTCTTCAACATCAGCGTGGCTACAAGGGCGATGATAAGCGCGATGCCGAGCAGGTAGAAGGTGTCGCTGAAGGCCATGATATTGGCCTGCTGTTTTACCCGACCGGCCACGGCGATGATCGCCTTGTGCTTCGCGGTAGCGACATCGGATATGCCGTGAGTAAGGAAGTACGATGTCAGCCGTTCGATCCGGTCGTGGGCGGCGTCCCTGAATACCGTGATGGAGTTAGTCAGAATGTTGGAGTGGTACTGCTCCCGCTTGCTCTGAAACGTTTGCAGTGCAGCGATTCCGATGGCGCCGCCAAGGTTGCGCATCATGTTGAACAGCGCCGAGGCCGACCCAGCATTTTCTGGCTCGATGCCTGCGGTGGCAACTGCGGACAGCGGTGCAAAGACCAGTGCCTGACCAAAAGCGCGAATGACGTTTGGCCAGAACAACTGGTCGGCAGCAGTATCGATCGTCATCTGGACGTTCATAAAGTTGCTGGCGGCGAACAGTGCGAAACCGATACCGATCACTAGCCGCGCGTCGAGACGCTGCATCAAATGCGGGACCAGCGGGATAAGGAGCAATTGCGGAAAACCGGTCCAGGCCAGCACGAGGCCGATCTGTTCTGAATTGTAACCTTGGACTCGGGCGAGATACAGCGGCAGGATGAAAACGGACCCATAGAGCGCGGTGCCGAGCAGGAAGTTTGCAAGGATACCGAAGCCAAAATTTCGACGCGTCAAAAGGCACAGATTCAGCAGCGGCTTCTTCGCCGTCAGCTCGATGATAATGAAGAGCGATAGAGAAACCGCCGCAATGATCGATAGCCGAACGATGAAGGGTGATCCGAACCAGTCGTCCTTGTTGCCTTCCTCGAGTACGGTCTGCAGCGCGGCAAGGCCGATCGCCATCGTGGCGATTCCCGGCCAGTCGCCTTCCTGCAACAGCGAAAGCCGCATCGGCGAGCGATCAAGCGAAAACCAAAGCATCGCGATCATCACGATGCCGGGCACGAGGTTCACGTAGAAAATATACTCCCAGCCCCAATTTTCGGTGAGGTAACCGCCGATGGTCGGTCCTATGGCCGGGGCGAAAGTCGCGGACAGCGCGAATAGCGCGAGTCCGATTGGCTGCTTTTCTTTCGGCAACATGGTGATGATGATGGTGAACGCCATCGGTATCAGCACGCCACCGGTGAAACCCTGAATCGCGCGCAATACGATCATCTGTTCGAGATTGGCGGCAAACGCGCAGAAGACCGAAAAGGCTAGAAAAAGTACCGCGTTGGCTAAGAGATAGATACGTACGGAGAAGACATTGGCGAGCCAGGCCGATAGCGGAATGACGACGATCTCGGCGATCAGGTATGCCGTCGAGATCCAGCCGCCATCGTCAATACCCGCCCCGATTGCCCCCTGAATGTCAGCGAGCGAAGCGTTGACGATCTGGATGTTGAGCACGGCCATGAAAGCGCCGAGCGTGGAAGCGATCACCGCAGTCCAGGTCCGTACCGAGCTCGTTGATCCCAGTGCTCTTGCAGAATCGTGCGCCGTGTCTATCGACGATGCCGGCGCTGACGGCGATACGATCTCAGCGCTCACGGCTTTTCTCCCCGTCGACTACCGCAAGAATTTCGGGATAAGGCTGAGTTGCTCTGGACAGTGATTGTTCGGGCGTTGCCAGCTGCGTTCTGCTCGCCGTTTTGGTATTGATAGTGGGCTCGACCGACATACCGGCGCGCAACAATCCCGTCATGTTGGTACCATCCAGCACGACCTTCACGGGGATGCGCTGGACGATCTTGGTGAAGTTGCCGGTCGCATTGTCGGGGGGCAAGAGCGCGAACTCCAACCCGCTCGCCGGTGAGAGGCTATCGACATGACCCCTCAGGCGCACCTTCGGGAAACCATCGACCCGAACTTCAACCGGTTGTCCATTACGCACGTAGGTGAGCTGGGTTTCCTTGAAGTTGGCAAGAATATAGGTGGCGTTCAGGGGCACCACGGCCATGAGCTGGGTTCCCGCGGCGACGAATTGGCCGACACGTAGGGACCGGGCTCCGACCGTGCCGGCTATTGGAGCGGTCACGACCGTATAGGAAAGGTTCAACTCGGCTTGCTGGACCAGCGCGCTACTACGCTCATATTGGGCTTGCGCCTGTTCTCTGCCAGTGCTGAGAACAGCGACCCTCTGTTGCGCCGCGAGCAATCCAGCCTGTTCGCGTTGCGTCTGTGCCATGGACTGTCCGCGAACGGCCTCGGTCTGCTGGGCGCGTTGTACCGTGCCGGAGCCGGCCTGCATCAGGTCGCTATATCGTCGTGCATCCGCTTCGGCGAAGGTCAGTATTGCTTGGGACGCCTCGAGCGTAGCCTTCGCCTGGTCGATCAGGGCTTGCTGCAGGTCGATCTGGGCGTCGAGATTTCGGATCGACGCCGCAGAGGAGGCCACGTCCGCCTTCGCTTGAGCCAGCGCTGTCCGGTAATCGCGGTCGTCGATCCGGGCGAGGATCTGACCGGTCGCAACGTTCTGGTTATCCTGCACCAGGACGTCGGCGATATAGCCGGGCACCTTGGGCGCGATAATCGTGTAATCGGCCTTTACGTAGGCATCGTCGGTCGATTCCAGAAATCGGCCGTTGATCCAATAGTCGTGCCCGAAAAAGCCACCTGCGGCTATCGCTAGCAGCGCGCCCGCTATGAAGCTCCAGCGTTTGAACCGAGCGTGGTGCAAGTGCGGCGCATGGTCCGTCGGGTGGGCGTCTCCATCGCCACCGGCGTGATGGCCTGGTGCTACAACAGTGGCGTGTTGAAAGCTCTCGCTGCGTGGCATCTCGACCATATTGGGCTCCTCTGCGCTGACGTGGCTACGGCGCGCTGGCGTCTTGATGACGGTCTTCGGCAACTGGCAGCCAAAGCTCGACGCTGGTTCCGAAGCCGACTTTGCTCGTGATGGAGAAGTGGCCGCCGAGTTGTTTGACTGTTGCGCACACCAACGGAAGACCAAGCCCAGTGCCCTTTCCGATTTCCTTCGTCGAAAAGAATGGATCGATGGCTCGCTCTAGGGTTTTGCTGTCCATGCCAAAGCCGGTGTCATTGACCGACAGGCGCAGCATAGGCTGTGCCTGCAAACAGCCGCCATCCGCCGGCATGAAGATTTCGTGGGCAGCAGATACGATAATTTTCCCGCCGTCCGGCATCGCGTCGCGAGCATTGATGATCAAATTGAGGAGGGCAGTCTCAATTTGATCGCGGTCGATCATCGCTTGCGGAAGGTCAGTTGAGAAATCGAGCTCGAGAAAAATGTTCGGTGACAGAAAGCTGGCGAATATTTGGCTCATCTCGCTCAGCATTTCGATAATATCGACTGCTTCAGGTGTGGTCGGCTTCATATGTATAAAATTTAGCAGCCGCTGCACCAGCCGTTGTGCGCGTTCTGCACAGGCAAGCGCACGTTCGAGTGTGCCGCTCTGCTTAACGGAGAGCTGCGAGTTTCGCTGTATCTCGCCCATTGCAAGAATGACCGGCGTCAATAGATTGTTGAAGTCGTGCACAAGGCCGGTTGCGACCGCGCCAATCGATTCGACTTTGCTGAGCTGACAAAGGCCCACCAGTTCGTTCCTGGTCGGCTTGAGAAGAATTGGTCCATGCATGTCTACGACCTTCATCGTTACTGCTGCCGGTACGCAGTCGCGAGGAAATCCCGCGCCCAAGTGACGATCTCATGCGGCCTGATGAACTGATTTAACGTTGTTGCTGCCGGTTATGATTTTCGGCCAGAAGGTTCGACGCCGGCAAGGCATACCAGCTGTCGCGCCGGCGCAAGGCCGGATCCTCGCGGTGTACGATGACGCTGGCATTCTCGAACAGTATTCGCTCTGCGGCGCCGTCGAGATCGTCATATTGTCCGCTTTTCAGTGTCCACATGAAGGCTGTCAATCCGAGCAGTCCGAGACCGAGCGCTATAGGAATAAGGAAGAAATAATCAATCATTGAGTGGGCTCCGGGTAAGCCGTTGGCTTCGCGGCTTGCGGAGCTAGACCGTTTTCGAGACCTGAAGTCTTGCTTCCAACTCTCAGCCGTAAGGCGTTGGCTACGACGATGATCGAGGAGCCTGACATCGCTACAGCGGCGATTAAGGGCGTTACCGCGCCCGAAATGGCGATCGGTACCGCCACAGCGTTGTAGGCGATCGCCAACGCGAGATTTTGGCGGATCAGGCGGCGGGACGCGCGTGCGAGCGCCAGAGCCACAGGAACCGCGGTCAGGCTCTCGCGCAAAAAGACCAGATCCGCGGCGTTCCGTCCGACGTCGATCGCCGAAGCCGGGGCCATCGAAGCATGTGCTGCTGTCAGCGCCGGTGCGTCGTTGATGCCATCTCCAACCATAAGAACTTTGTGGCCGGTCATGGTCAGGATTTTGATAAGCTTCACCTTATCCGCGGGCAGGGCCTGCGCTCTGGCTGGAACGCCAAGGCGCATCGCCAGGCGTTTGACAGTCTCATTTCCATCGCCAGATACGATCTCGACGCCAAATCCGTGGTGGCATTTCAGGGTAGCTACCGCAGCGTTCGCGTCCCGGCGTAACTCGTCGGTGAACCGAAATGTCGCCAACTGCTGGCCATTCGCAGTAAGGACGATCCCGGACTCGCTGCGTTCGATCTTCGGCTCCTTGTAAGCCCAGTCCGGACGACCCAGGCGATAGACGGTCTCGCCCTCGCGATACTCAAGCCCACAGCCTGGATGCTCGAATACCGCGTCGGGACTTGGCAATCGGGCCAAACAGTCGGCCCCGGCCGTCGACAGCGCGCGGGAATAGGGATGGCGGGAATGGCTGGCTATCGCAGCGGCAAGTCCAAGAACTTCTGGAGTGATAGAAGGTTCGTCGACCAATCTTGGTTGGCCGGTCGTCAAGGTCCCGGTTTTGTCGAAGATTACCCAATCGACTTCAGACAGACGCTCCAGGGCCGTGCCATCGTTCAGAAGGATGCCATTCTCGAACAGGCGTTTGGCGGCGACCACCTGGACCATCGGGACCGCGAGCCCCAGTGCGCACGGGCAGGTGATGATGAGCACGGCGATAGCAATCGTGATCGCACGGTGCAAATCGCCGGTCGCGGAGAACCAACCAATGAGCGTGAGAAGGGCGGTGAGATGAATAAGTGGTGCGTAAAGCGCAGCGGCACGATCGGCGATGCGCCGATAGCCTGTCCGGCTCGACTCCGCTGTTTCCATCATCCGCGTCATTTCGGCCAGGAAGGAATCGCGCGCGGCCGCCGTTGCCACGATGGTGAGTGGCCCGGTAAGATTCAGCGTGCCTGCCTGCAATGTTACCCCGGCGGATACTGGCCGGGGCGCGCTTTCACCGGTAACGATTGCCGCGCCAATGTCCGACATGCCTGAAACGACGCGTGCATCCACGGGAACGCGTTCACCGGCCGCCAGCAAGATCGTCATGCCGGGTCGGATCTCGCCTGTTGGGCGATAGATCTGTATCCCGTCGGCCTGAACGACCAGCGCGCCGCGGGGAGACAGCCGCGCCAACCCTTTGACGGCAATGCGAGCCCGTTCGCGCATCACGTAATCGAGGGTGCGGCCAATCAACAGGAAAAAAAGCAGCGATACAGCGGCATCGAAGTATGCATGTTCGCCATGGTTGATGGTCTCATAGAGCGACATTCCGAAGGCAAGCAGGACGCCAATCGAGATCGGAACGTCCATGTTGGTGCGCCCGGCTCGAAGGCTTCGCCAGGCCGAGCGAAAGAAGATTTGTCCTGAAAAAGCCAGTGCAGGTAAGGCGATCAACGCCGAAATCCAGTGAAACAGATAACGCGTGTCGGTTTCCGCGCCGGACCAGATCGAGACCGACAGGATCATGATGTTGCTGGTAGCAAAGCCCGCGACCGCCAGCGCACGCAGCAGCCGGGACAGCATCGGGTCAATATTATCGGTGCTGAAGTCGTGAATATGGGTTGGATAGCCGATGGCCTGAAGTGCGGAGATGAACGGCGGCGGGCTGTCGCCACGCCAATGAACGCTGACCCGTTTGGTCGAAAGATTGGCCCGCACATATGCGACGCCGTCGAGGCGACTTAGCGTTCGCTCGATGGCTTCCAAGCAGCCTCCGCAATGGATGCCAGGAACGGAGAGGTCGTTCTGGCGCAAGCCGCCGTTCAGGGGACGACTGGCAAGAAGAACCTCTTGATTCAAATTGCCGGATTCAGCCTCGTAAAACACGGCGGCGGGTACGCAGCAGCTCATGGATTCGCTCCATCACTTTCCGGCTTGGGCGCTTTCATCTCACGACTGTTCGGCTACGAAGCCCGATAATTTTGGTGTCACTGAGCGATAGGCGTGCCACGTGGCGTGGCCGAGTACGGGATAGATGACGATCAGGCCCAGGAGCCCGGTCGCAAGGCCGACAAGGAACAGCGCCAGCACGATCGCGGCCCATGTCAGCATGGTACGGAGGTTGTTCCAGACCAACGCCGTGCTGCTACCCATCGCGGTCAGCGCATCGACGTGGTCGTTGAGCAGCATGGGAATCGAGAACGCGCTGATGGCAAAAGAAAAAGCTGCGAACAGTCCGCCGACAGCGCTTCCGACCACCAGCATCGCCCAGCCGACTCCCGAAGTGAAAAGCATCGGCGCGATATGATCGAGGCCGGGAAATGGAAGCAGCCCGAAGAACAGTGCGTAAATCAATACTGCTGCGCGCATCCACAATATCATCAGTAGGCAGAGCAAAACGCCGGTGAAAAGGATCTGGCCGCCGGATTCGGCCTTGACGAAGAGCATATGTGCCAGCGTCACCGGCCGATGACTCTCCAGCCTGCGGCTCTTCTCGTAGAGGCCGACGGCCAGGATCGGGCTGACAACCAAAAATCCCGCTAAAGCAGGAAACAGGATGTAGTCACGGCCGAGCGCGAACAGGCCAGAAACAATAGCAACGGAGATCAAATAGACGATAACACCGTAGATAAGGCTGAGTCCTGCCTGATTGATGAAATCCTCCCAGCCTTTCGTAAGCCAATCGAAGGCGTCGGCGGGCCGGAGCGCGCGCGCCCAGATATTATGGGTCGGCGATGGCGGCGATACCGGCGGGAGTATCGTGGCGGCTTGTTGCTGTTCCATCAGAACCTCGTTGGCCTTCATCTGGGTGAGCAAGACGATTTCGCCGCGCTCAGCATACGCTGCGGAGGCTGCACTTCGCCCTGTCTGAGATGATCGACACAGGCGGGCTGCGACGCCGTTGCCACCCAAATCAGATGCGCGTTGGCGCCGATAAACAACGCCACGACGAGTCCGGCGAGAAACCAGGCCAGCGTCTTGTTGCCTCTGTCTATGCTCTCCACACCGCTCACGGTTTTGTCTCTCTTTTGTCGAGCAAATAGAGTGTGAGGATCTTGCGATCGAGTTCCGACAGGCGGCTCTCCCATGTCGGCATGTGGCCTTGCCGTCCGCCCCATACCGTTGTGTAGATCGTCTCCCGGTCACCGCCGTAAATCCAGAATTGGTCGGTCAGGTTGGGGGCGCCAAGCTCAGGGTTGCCGCCGGCGTTCTCGCCATGGCAGGCCGCGCAGTTCGCGGCGAAAATCGCCTTGCCTGCTGCGACGTTCCTCGGATCGATATTCGTGGTGTCAAGATGCGAGAGCGAATAAACGAAATCAACGACCTTCAGGGTGTCCCCGCGGGACAATATCTGGTCGCGTCCGAACGCGGGCATCTGAGAGTTGTGCGTGTCCGCGTGGGCAGAATTGATGCCGACCTTGATCGTGGTGGCGATATCTTCCGGCTTGCCGCCCCATAACCACGACGTTGTGGTCAGGTTAGGACAGCCTTTGCCGCCCCTGGCGTCGAGGCCGTGGCACGCAGCACAATTGTTGCCGAACAGTGTATGGCCGGTCTCGCGCACGATCTTCATCAGATTCGTGTCGGACAGGATCGCGGCGAAATCTTCCGCCTCGATCTTATCGGTCCAGCGGCTTCGATCAGCCGCTGCCTGTCGCAGAGACGCGGCGACGAGCTTGCGCTGGTCGTTGCCAAGTAAGCCCTTCGTAAAGGTTACGCCGACGGGCCACGCCGGCATCAAAATCCAGTATCCGATAGAGAACAGGAACGCCAGCGCCAGAAAACAATACACGGCGCGCGGAACCGGCGTATTCAGCTCCTTGATGCCGTTCCATTCATGCCCGGTCGTGAGATAGCCGGTATATTTGTCGCGTTCTTCTACTGCCACGGCGTGTCCTCATCGCGAAGAATGGACCGGGCTGCGCGGTCGAACCGCTGGTTGTTCGATGGCCAGTAGGCGTAGGCTATGACCGCGATGGAAAGGGCGATCAGATAAAACAGCCCGAAAGACTTCGAGAAACCGACAACGACATTGTGGTCGATGCTCATTGCGGGCCTCCAGCCTGAGCCACCGGCCTGTGCGCGGCGTCCGTGAGCCGTCCTAGGATCTGCAGATAGGCCACCAACGCGTCCATTTCGGTCAATTTGTCTGGCGCCCCATCGAAGGCGCGTATCGTCGTCGCCTTGCCATAGCGTTTGGCCAGGCCTTCTGCCTGCGCAGATTCTGGCGCGGCTTGGCCATAGGCATCAGATGCGGCGTGGGCGATCATGTCTTCGGTATAAGGCACGCCGACGGCGTGTTGTGCCTTGAGATGCAGACCGAGATCGTCAATGCGCAGCTCGGTGCGCGCAAGCCATGCGTAGGCCGGCATTACTGAAACTGACACCACGTCGCGCGGATTGTTGAGGTGCGCGACGTGCCATTCGTCAGAATATTTCTCGCCGATTCGCGCAAGGTCCGGGCCGGTCCGCTTGGATCCCCAGAGCATCGGATGGTCGTATTTGGATTCGACGGCGAGGGAATACGGACCGTAACGATCGACTTCGTCGCGAAGTGTGCGGATCATTTGCGAATGGCAAGCATAGCATCCTTCGCGAATATAGATGTTGCGGCCGGCCAATTCGAGCGGCGTATAGAGCCGCATATCGGCGATGTCCTCGACAGTCTGGTGGATGGTGAAGAGCGGCGCGATCTCGACGAGGCCACCGACGCTCGCCACGGCGACTATTCCGAGCACGAGACTGATGGCTTTGCGCTCCAATCGATAATGAAATGCAAACATCGCCGGTTACTCCCCAGGCTGCAGCGCAGCGGCTGTCGCATAAGCAGGCTCGGGAAGGTCACTCGTTCGCTCGGCCGCCCTGCTGGGCGCCCTTATGGTCATCCAGATATTGTAGGCGCCAACGAGCGCGCCAGTCAGGAACAGCAATCCGCCGACAGCGCGGGCTATATAATAAGGATGCATGGCGATCACTGAATCGACGAATGAATAAGCGAGTGTTCCGTTCTCGGTATATGTCCGCCACATCAGCCCTTGGATGATGCCGGAATTCCACATGGCGAAGACGTAGATCACTGTTCCGGTAAGCGCGAGCCAGAAGTGCGTTTCCACCAGCCGTGCAGAATACATGGTCTCGCGCTTCCACAGCCAAGGGACAGAAGCGTAGATCGAGCCGAAGCTAATCATCGCGACCCAGCCGAGCGCTCCGCCGTGAACGTGACCGATAGTCCAGTCGGTATAATGCGAGAGCGAGTTGACTGAGCGGATGGCCATGAACGAGCCTTCGAACGTTGTCAGCCCGTAAAACACCGCCGCAACCATCATGAAGCGAAGTGTCGCGTCATCACGGACCTTGTGCCAGGCACCATTTAGCGTCAGCAACGCGTTGCTCGCCGACGCCCACGACGGAATCAGCAGCATCAGTGAAAAGGTCATTCCCAGCGTCTGCACCCATTGCGGCAATGCCGTGTAGTGCAGATGGTGCGATCCGGCCCACATGTAGAAGAACGTGATGCCCCAGAAACTGATGATCGACAGCCGGTAGGAGAAAATCGGCCGACCAGCCCGGATCGGTAGATAGTAATACATCATGCCGAGAAAGCCGGACGTCAGGAAGAAGGCAACCGCATTGTGCCCGTACCACCATTCGGTCATCGCGTCCTGGACACCGGAAAATGCGGAGTAGCTCTTGGCATGTCCGAACGATACCGGCACGGCCAGGTTGTTGACGATGTGAAGGATGGCCACCACCAGGATGAAAGCCATATAGTACCAATTAGCCACGTAGATATGAGGCTCCTTGCGCCGGGCGAGGGTGCGCAGGTAAATCAGAAAATACGCCATCCACACGATCACCAGCCAGATATCGGCGTACCATTCGGGCTCGGCATATTCTTTTGATTGGGTGATGCCCATCATGTAGCCGGTTACGGCTACGACGCAGAAGAGGTTGTAGCCGAATAGCACGAACCACGGGCTCAACTGGTCCGGCAGTCGCGCCCGCGACGTTCGCTGAAGCACGTAGAAGGATGTTGCGATCAGCGCATTGCCGCCGAACCCGAAAATCACGGATGTGGTGTGAACGGGCCGTATTCGACCGAAGCTTGACCAGCTGACATCGAAGGTGAGGTCCGGATAGACCAGAAGCCATGCCACCCAATCACCGATGGTTAGACCGAACACGACCCAGACCATCGCCAGGATGATGCCAATCTTGCTGGGGTCATCGTAGTAGCGGGTCAACCGTTCATCGGACGGCTCGGGAGAATAATATCCGGAGCCGATGAGAAAAATTCCAGCGAGACCGGCGATGAATACGAGCGCGCCATGAAGTCCCAGAGGATCGTCCCGGCCCGCGATACCAATGAAGAAACCGACCACTGTCAGTGCGACTAGCAGCAGCAGTGCCCCCTGGCGCTCGGCCTTTGTGAGCTGTGCGATCATACGGGTCCAGTATCTTTCTCAAGTAGCTCTATTCAGGAAAGCGGGCCGATAGCCGTAGCTATCGGCCCGAGCGCCTTGTCACGATGCGGATGTGTCCGGGGGGCGATACATCGTGCATCGTTCTGACTTCCGGGGATTGTCGAGGGGAAACAACACCCGGACTGGCGGCTGTACCGCAGGCGACTTTTGATGAGCGGTCGATCTAGTCGCTGCAGAACGGCTGGAAGATGAAGCTCTGTCTTCTTTTCCTCTTGTCGATCCGGGTGCGAATTGTTGAGAAACGGCCAAAACGCGAGTTGACGAGTTTGTTGTTTACGCGGCCTCGACCATTCGCGGACCAAGTTGGAACGAGTTTGCTACCGCCCATGACAGCGCGTAGTCAGCGACTTCCTCCCAGCCGGTCTGTCCCACGATCAGGTGCGAGCGCCGGATAAACTCTTTGTATTCGGTAATTGCATTGGCGCTGCCGTACTTCCTGAAGACGCTTCGGTTGACCGAGGCCGGCACGGTGTTGTCTTCCGATCCGTTGATCAGCAATAACGGCGCTCGGCGGCTGTTCTGGAAATTCACGGCGGTCGCAGCGTCCGAGGTGAAGTTGGCGAATGCCGCCTGAAAAAGCGGTCGTCCCGGACCGGGGATCGCGTCTAGCTCATACGCTTCGCGTGCATCTCGTTCGCTCATCGTATTGGCGAACGCGTATCTGAACTGATTGAACGTCAGCATCACGGTCCTACCGTAGTTCAGTGGATTTGACAGAACCGGGTTGGCAGCCCGGAGCTGGGACAGCGGAAGGCGAAAGACGCCCTTCGGAGCGGTCGCGTCGATGGCGACACCGGCTGCGCCGAGCCCTCGATCAAGCAGCATCTGGACGATCAGTCCGCCAAACGAGTGACCCATGAGAATTGGCACTTCCGGCAGCGAGCGGACGATGCGGTCATAATGATCCGCTATTTCGCGGACACCGAGGCCAGCAAGGGCCGAAGGGTCTTTCCGAAGCTGCTCGACGTCGCCGGCCATGCGCGGCCATGCCGGCGCAAGGACTCGGTATCCGAGTGTCTCGTAATGACCGATAAAACGCCGCCAGCTATGCGGCGTCATCCACAGGCCGTGGATAAGTACGATATTCTTTGTATTAAGCGGCATTTTAAAACTCCTGGTATTCGTCGCGTCGCGACATCCGTGTGGAACATCTGCCCGGTGGTCGGCCTGCGCTTTCAGTATCGCCGCAACCGTTATGGGGTATTGTCGAATTCGGTTGGCCGTTGGTACGTCAGGCCACTTCCGTAAGCGGCGCAGATGTTTGCGGTTGCTGCGATTGAATCTGCGGGCCGCGCTTGAAGCCAATCGCGATGCGATTAAAAATATTCATTAGGCCGATCGCTACGGTCAGATCGACCAGCTCCTTCTCCGTGAACTCAGCTGCCACGGCCTGATAGTCGTCATCAGGCGCATGTGTTTCCAATACCCGGGTCAGAGTTTCGGCCCAGCGAAGTGCGGCCTTCTCTCGGCTGGAAAAGATCGTGCCCGCCTCGTGCCAAACTGGTACCAGCGAGATTTTCTGGGGCGCGACGTTCTTCTTCTGCAGGTCCTTGGTGTGAGAATCGATGCAGTAAGCGCAGCCGTTGATCAGCGAGACTCGCAAATAGACCAGATCGATCAGTTCCCCGGCCAGGCCCGAGGTGGCGACGTAGTGATAGACACCGCCAAGCGACTTCATGGCGCCGGGAGACTGACGTTCGTAATCAAGACGTTGGGTCATTGTTGTTGCGTTCCGTTGCATGAGTGAGGCTGCCCTCCTCGTACGTCGCGTGGGTCTTTATCGCTTGCAAATACCTGCTTGAATTTGCGGGATCCGGACACGACGGCTTTCGGAAGCCAAACGATGGCGTGCGGTCGAAAAACGCGCGGATGAGCGTCTGAACGGGTTTCTTTAGCTCTGCAGACAGCGCCGCCATGCGCCCGGGCTGACGCCTACCATTCGCGTGAACACCCTCGTGAAATGACTTTGGTCGGCAAATCCGCAGGCCAGCGCGATATGGGACAGTGATATCGAGGCCGCATCCGCCAGCAATGCTTTGGCTTCGTCGATGCGCCGCCTTAGCAGCCAGGTGTGTGGTGCCAGGCCGGTCGAGTTACGAAAAGCGCGTGAGAAGTGACTGATCGATAATCCGCATTCGCGGGCCAGCTCTTTCGAGCCGATATTGCCGTCGAGGTTGGCGCCGAGAACCTCCTTGGCGCGGCGTTCCTGCCAAGGCGACAAGCCGCCTCTGACGAGTTGGGTTTGCCAACTCATGCCGCCATAGGTTTCGGCAACATGTGTGGCTACCGCCGAGACCGCATGATCCAGGAATGTTCGATTTACCTGATCGGGATTGGCGAAAGCAGGGAGTAACGACAGGCCCAAATTAGTTATGACATGATCCGCGACGCCTATGCCAGGCTGGTAGTTGAGCTCTTCGATGCGGCGTGAGTTAGATTCGTCAGCCAGTGCGTCCAGTGCGCCGCGCGAAAGGAAGAACTGGATGGAATGAAACGGCTTGTCGACCAGATGGGCCGGACTGCGCTTGAGGTCGCATATCAATGTGTCCCCCGCTCGAAGCGCACTGGGGGTCATCCGCCGGCCGTTTTCCCAATAAGTGAAAGATGGATAATCACGCAATTGCAGCCCGACGAGATATCCGTCCTGCGACGGCAGGGCTTTTGTCATCGCTGGTTTCGGATTATCGGACCGCAACTCGGTTGCTGCAATCTCTGTGTCTCCAACGGAGCGGGCTATGAGACAGGGGGCACTGTCGAGCCGAACCATGTCGGCCAGTGCCTGGCCGTGAAGGGCGGTCTCCGATGTGGGGATATCCTTGATCTGCAAATCGGCCAACATTCGTCGTGTCCGGCGGCGCCATTGCCGCTGCGATGATACCGGGAGCGAGATCTTGCTCCCTGCGAATATGTGAGTTCCACCCTAGCCGTTCGACTGGTCGGCGAAAATAGTCGCCGATCTCATTCGCCAATGCAGCCACGTTATCGTGGCAGATTTCGACAAATACCGGCACTTTTTCGCAAACAGCGCGCAGCGCCGGCGGCGCTTCAGCGTGGATGAGCATCACGCTGCTGCATCGATTGATGCCTGATTCAACAATGTCCGGCGCGTTCCTGCAAGCAGGGGCCATCGACTTCCCAGAGATTGGGCCGGCTAGGGAGATGCTCGTTCATGAAATCAGCACTGCAAATTATTTCGTGGAATCCGGCGCCGAATCTGTCGGGCCAGCCGCGCAGAAAATATCCTGCGATGGATCGTCGTTCGGCATGCCAGACGCAGGCCAGTTTGTGCCGGGCCCGAGCTGCTGCCGACGCCGCTCGTCGGACGATGTGGCTGGCAGAGGCCGCCATTTGGGAGGCGCGCGCCTTGGAGGTAGCAGTGTTGATGATCACGATCGATCGAAATCCATTGGCGCAAACGCCTGCGGCAAAAATTGTCTGACGAGAGGATTCATAGTGGCCTTCTCGAAACAATCCGATGGAATGCGGTGTATCGATTCCGACGTCGCCTAGGACTGGCCCCGAACCAACACAGGCTGCTTCCAATGGGGAGTTCGGCGGAAAACCGTCCGCGTTTCTGGAGTTCCGGCCGCAGTTCGAAATTTGCACAAATTAACGTCACCGCAGGCCTTGCTCAGAAATCCGGTCCCATCTGGCTTAGCCTTATGGCTATCGGCCAAATATTCGGGATTTGGACCGCGGTAGGTCACGAGATGCGGTCTTTACAAGATTTGATAACCATTCACTCGGTCAAGGCACGATTTGCCTCCATGTTGGTGCCAGCCAGCAATGCCGGCAGCCGATTCCGATCGGCTTTGTCGGCACAAAAACAAGTGAGGTAAAATGATACTGCTGAAAATCTTGCATCGCCGAAACGGGAAACTGGTCGCCCCGAACACCTCCTCGCGTCAGGGAATGGTACTGACGCCAACCTCGCGACTGAGCTCGCCGATCATCGCGAGGGCCTAGTCCATGGATGCGCGGCTGCAGTGCCTGCTCAACACGAACGAAAGCATCGTCGCGCTGATCGACTTTCAGGCGCGATTAATGCCCAGCGTTGGATCGCATCGGCCGGATGTCTCCGTCGCCAACGCGGTCAAGTTCGTCAAGGCAGCAAAAATCTTCGGAGTCCCTGTCATTGCGACGATGATCGACAAAGACCGCCTGGGTGGACCTTTGGTGGCGGAGTTCGATGGGCTGCTTGATCAACCGGCCCTCAATCGCTCGAACGTCAACGCTTGGGAGGATCGGAGTTTTCGGGGAAGCGTGGATGGCTATGGCCGCAAGAAGCTCGTGTTAGCTGGCTTTTGGACCAGCGCCTCCATTTGTTTCTGCGCCCTTTGTGCGGCGGCGGAAGGATACGAAGTGCACGTACTGGCCGACGCCTGCGGTGACATATCGCCGGAGGCTCACGAGCGAGCCTTACAGCGGATGATCCCGGCAGGGATCGTGCCGATAACGACCACTCAGGCTATTTTCGAGTGGCAGCGGGATCTGGCGCGCAAGGACACCGCCGAGGAGATTTTACGGGTTGCGGCACAGGATCGTTTCAGCGACTGAAGCTGCTAAAATACGGAATTGGCCTGACCCGTTCATTGGTAAATTTTCTGCGAGAATCCTTGCCAAGGAGCCCATAATTCGCCTTTGCCCCCTGGGACTGCCAGCTCGGCATTGTCCGGACACCTGAGGTACGGTAGGAACTCTGAAGTGGGGACCGGCAGTCTGACGCCGTAACCGCAGTTGGAGGTGTGCGCAGCACTCTGATCGGAATGTCTTGCCAACGGCGGCGGGGAACACAATGAAAACGGCGGGCGGAAAGGAAGGTTCGGGAGCTTTGCCTTTCCGACAAATCGCGGCAATATTCTTGCAGACGTTATTGCTTTTTGGAGCCATTCCATCTGCGGCATCAGCACAGGGCAGTGGCGAGACCGTCAAGATCCAGGATTATCCCGGCACCGGCAACATGCTTTTTCGTATCGCCAAGTCGAAGGGCTTTTGCGAAAAACATGGCATTGCTTGCCAATTTCAGTTCATTTCTACCGGTCCGCTCGGGGCTCAAGCCCTGCTATCCAGCAGCATCGACGTCGCGCTTTTGCCGGCTGAGGTCCAGATCAACGCGGCGATCAAGGGCGCCAAGCTGAGAGCGATTACGGGGGGGTTGGTTCTCAACATCAATATCATCGTTATTGGAAACGATGTCGAGGCGCCTCATGCCGATCAGGGCTATCCGGCGATCATGGCAGACCTCAAGGGCAAGAAGATCGGTGTTATCGCACGCGGCGGGGGGACCGAACTCGAGTTCGAATTCCTGGCACAGAAAGCGGGCTTCAAGGCCGAAGATTTTCATTTCGTTGCCGTCGGCGCACCTAACACAGCCTATGGCGCTCTCGTCTCAAAGCAGGTCGATGCCAATATCACGATAGAGCCTTCGGGCGCGCTGTGTGACGTGCTGAAGACCTGCAAGACCATATACAGGGGCGCGGAAACGAAGGAGCCGGCCGAGGTATCGGCCACGAACGGTGCGTCCGGCAATATCGTCGTTACTCAAGATATGATCGACAAGAAACCGCAGCTTGTCGAGGCCTTGATAGCCGCGGCAAATGACGCGTACGCATTCATTAAGAAGCCGGAAAACTATCCGGAAGCCCTGAGCATCGCGCAAAGCTATTTCAGGTTCGATCTCGCGAGGGGTGATGAAGTGATGGATGTTGCGCTGAAGCGCAACATCCCGAGCTACAGAGCGACCGTTAGTCGGCCGGCCTTCCAGGCTATTGCCGATAAAATGTTCCTGACAAAACAGATCGAATCTCACTTTGACACCGCGCCGCTGATTTACGAGAAGGCGCCTTAGCCGAGGGCATTCCGTGCAGGGGCACGCACAGTCGAAAGATGCGCAGCCCTCCGGCGATCGGCCTGACGGCACGAACGCAGTTGAATTGAACGGGCTTACCGTACAATTTCCGTCCGCGTCCGGCGCCGTTGCGGCGATTGGAGGCTTGTCGTTTTCGGTGAAGGCTGGAGAGTTCGTCTCGCTGGTCGGTCCAAGCGGTTGCGGCAAAACGACGATTCTCAACGTGCTTGCCGGACTTGCGGGCGGACATTCCAAAGGTGAGGTACGCGTCCTCGGCAAGCATCCAAAGTCAGGCAATCCCGATGTCGCTTATATGCTCGCGCGCGACAGTTTGCTTCCGTGGCGGACCACGCTTGAAAACGCATGCTACGGATTGGAATTGCGCGGCGTCCCTTTAGCCGAACGCCGCGACCGGGCAGGAGCGATTCTCGATCGGATTGGACTTGCCGAATTCAGCGGGGCCTATCCAAAGGCCCTGTCTCAGGGAATGCGTCAGCGATGCGCGCTCGCGCGAACGTTTGCTCTGGAAAGCGACCTCTTGCTGATGGACGAACCGTTCGGAGCGCTTGACGCGCAGACCAAGCTACATCTTGAGGATATCTTGATGGATCTTTGGTCCTTGAATCGCCGAACCGTCCTCTTTGTCACGCACGATCTCTCCGAGGCAATCACCCTGTCTGATCGCGTTCTGGTCATGAGTGAGCGACCTGGCCGTGTCATCGCGGATGTCGGAATCCCACTTTCGCGGCCAAGGCACACGCGCTCGCTACAGAAGGATCCGGAATTCCATCAGCTTTACGCTGGCCTTTGGAGCTTGCTTGAGCAGGGGATGAGCTACCATGACTCGTAGCAAATGGTTCGCTCCGGCGGCCCATCTCGGTTTCATCGGAGCCTTCCTTTGCCTGTGGGAGGTCTGTGCCAACCGTGGCTTGCTCGATCCGACTTTCTTTGGCCGCCCTTCCGGGATCTTTGCATTTCTCTGGAAAGGCTTGTTGCTCGATGGGAGGCTGTGGATCGACCTCGGCTACACACTCGTTGAGACAGCGCTATCGTTCATCATCGGCAGTATCGCGGCTGTGGCGTTGGGGCTTTGCTTTGCGAGCGTTCCCCGGATCCACCGTGCCGTTGAGCCGTATCTCACGTTTTTGAATGCGATGCCTCGCATTGCCCTGGCGCCGCTCTTTCTTCTCTGGTTCGGCTTGGGCATGGGTTCAAAAGTTGCCGTCGGCTGCAGCCTTGCATTTTTTACCGTCCTGGCCGCGACCGATGCTGGAATTCGCAGTGTCAATTCCGATCATCTGACGTTGTCCAAATCGCTCGGGGCTACCGCGAGTCAAATATTCTTCAAGGTCACGTTGCCGTCTGCGATCCCGGTTGTCTTCTCAGGTCTTCGGCTCGGGCTTATCTTCGCACTGATCGGTGTGGTGGGCGCAGAGCTGATTGCTGCCGAACACGGCCTTGGGCAGACGCTTGTCTATCTGCAATCGACCTTCAACATGGACGGAGTGATTGGCGTTCTCACCGTGCTATCGGCTGTTGGTCTCGCTGTTACAGCTCTTATGAACCGCATCGAGCGCACCCTGCTGGATTGGCAATAGCAGTGCGTGATTTTGGGAAAAGTCTATCAAATTAACGAAGGCGTTCCATGACCTTTGCAGCGGCTCTCACGTCAGCGGTTCCGTGACCTTCTGCAAACTGCGAGAGCGTGGCACCAAGCAACTCGCGGGCCTTTTCATTTCTTCCCTGTTGACCCCAAAGTGCAGCCAATCTCGTAGCTGCGCGCAGTTCAAGCGAAAGCGCCGATTGCCGCCTTGCCGAATCGAGTGATTGCAGGAAATGGTCTTCCGCCTCTGTGCCGGATGTGCTGTCGGCAAGCAGGAGGATGCCCTTTATACGCAGGGCTTCTGGCAGATACGTTACCTCGCCATTGCGGTTGATACGCGCAAGCGCTTCATCGATGGTCGACAATCCCTCGCGAATCCGGCCGGCGGACGCATAGGCATCGGCGAGAGCGGAGGTAATGACGGTAATCAGGATTTCCTGCCGCACGGCGCGGAGCGCTTCGAGGCTGGAATTGAGAAGTTCTATCCCTTCCGCAGGCTGACCTCGTCGTACGGCCAACTCACCCTTCAAGCCGAGCGCCATCGCCTGATATGGCGGCAATGAGTATGCTCGGGACTCGGTGAATAGTCTGCCGATGTGGGTATCCGCACCGGAAAGATCGCCGGTCCAGGTAAAGATCGGGGAAACCCAGCTCAGCACAGAACACAGCATGACCGGGTTGTTGATAGCTTGCGCATCCTCGATCGAATTGCGGCTCTCAGCCACCGCGCGATCGGGTCGGCCTTCCAGCCAAAGGGTGCGGGCCGCGATGCAGTGGGCATGCAATCGCGGATCGAGACCAAACCTCGCCACATTTGAGCGGCGAGAGGGCGATGTGTGGCTCAAAGCCGCTGCGGCGTACGATCGGGCTTCGTTGTGCTGTCCCAGGTAGTGATGGGATGTGGCAAGCATCCAGTCTGCGGAATACTTGAAGATGGAGCTATCGGCAGCGGCTATCGCCGCTTCGGCTTCAAGCGCAAGTTCGAGAGCCGTCGTATAATCAGCGGTTCGAAGGTGGAAGATATGGAGGGCTTCCAGCAGTTGGACCTGGTATCGATAGTCTGCGAGCCTCTTCGACAAAGCGAGGCCACGCATTAGCGCGGCATGGGTCTCCTCGCTATTGCCGCGGGTAAAGGGAAGGGCGACGCCGAGCGTGGTCACCAGTTCCAATTCGGTTTGAGATTCCCGATCGGCGGGATCGAGCCGTTCAAGCGCTTTTTCCGTCCAGTTCTGACATTCGGTAAACAGCGATCGTTCCAGGAACGCCGAACCCGTCACGGCGGCTAGATTGACGCCGACGGTAACGTCGCCGGTCTCGGAAAATGCCCAATCGAGGGCGGCCCGGGCGTTGTCGATCTCGCCTCGGCCGATGATTAGCTCGGTATTCCGATGCGTCTTCCATTCAGCCTGCGCGCGATCGAACAGGCCACGAAAATATTCGGCATGCCGTCTTGCGAAGACACTTTCTTCGCTGGCTTCGCCGAGTTTCGAGAGGCAATAGGCGCGCGTGGTTTCGAAAAGCCTGTACAGACCGACCGCCCCGCCAACGTCTGCGATCACGAGAGATTTTGCTACCAAATTCGTGACAATGTCGTCGATCTCGACGATAGCGATCTCATCGCTCTTCGTAACGTCTTGAGCTGCTTCCAACGTAAAGCCGCCCGCGAAGACAGCCAGGCGCCTGAGCACGATCTGCTCGTGCTCGGAAAGGAATTCATAGCTCCAGTCGAGGGTTGCACTTAACGTCTGATGGCGAGGAAGGGCGGTACGTCGTCCACGGGTCAAAAGCCGAAAGCGATTGTCGAGCAATGCCGCAAGCCCGCGAACGCCGAATGTATCAACCCGACCTGCGGCAAGCTCGATGGCAAGTGCAATGCCATCCAGTCTGCGGCATATATCGGCGACGGCCATTGCATTGGCATCTGTGAGTTCGAACGTGTCGAGACTTTCCGTCGCGCGTTCGACAAACAGCTCAATGGCTGAAAACTTCAGTGCCTCAACGCTTGTGAGGCCTGTTGAGACGGGCGGAAAAGCCAGCGGCGTTAACCGCACGACCCGCTCGCCTTCGGCACGCATCGCCTCTCGGCTCGTGGCCAGAATGTGGATGCCTTGTGTGTTTCTGAGGATTTGCTCTGTCAGCGCGGCTGTGGCCTCGACTACCTGTTCGCAGCTGTCGAGCACGAGCAACAGTTTCTTGTTTCGAAGAAACGCGATCAGCGGTGCCGTTGCGTCTTTCGATCTCAGCGCCAATCCAAGCACGGAGGCGAGTGCGCCCGGCACTTGGTCGGCGTCGGTGATTGGCGCCAGATCCACGAAGCGAACGTCGTCCAGATAAGCGGTCCTTAACCGCTCTGCGACGGTTAGGGCAACTCTGGTCTTACCGATCCCGCCGGGGCCAACCAGTGTGACGAAGCGGCGTGCGGGAAGCTGGGAGACAATCGAGCTAATAACGTCGTCCCGACCCAGTATGCTGGTGTGAGGCACTGGGAGATCAAAGGGGCGTTCGGCGACCGCCGGCGATGCGGGAGCAGGGGCCTCCGGCTCCTCATGCGCGGAGACAGGCGCGATTAAGCGGTAACCCCGACCGGGAATCGTAGCGATATAGCGGTCCCCGCTCTTTCCTTCGCCGAGCGCCCTCCGAATGGCTGATATGTGAACCCTGAGATTGGCCTCTTCGACGAAAGTGTCAGGCCATACAAGTGCGATGAGATCCCGCTGACTAATCGTTTCGTTGGTCCGAGTGGCCAACGCGATCAAGATGTCCAACGCACGACCGCCCAGACGAACTGACTTTCCATCCCGGAGCAACGTTCGCTGAGTCGGGTCCAGTCGAAACGGTCCGAACGAAATCGCGCTGGCGACGGATACAATTGCGCGATCCTGCACCCTTTTCCCCTGCAGCCGGATGAGGAGGAATTCTAGCCCGGAACCCCGCTCTAGCCAAGCCAGAGTCAGTCTGGCCAGAGTCAGCCAGGCCGGATCCGCGCCGGTGCAGGTCATCCGTCGCCATCTGGTCCAGACCTACACCCTGCGTCTCAGCAACGAGGAGCGCACGCGGGCGCTTTGGATTATCTTTCTTCCTCGATTTCGGAGATGACGTTGCAGAGCGGCGGGCTGATGATCTATTGAATGAGGATGGCGAAGACGATCAGGATGAGGCGGCTTAATGCCCCGAGGACCAAAGGGCGAGAAACGCCCCGGTGACGTTATCGGTGCCGCCATTATGGTCGGCCGGATCGCCACTGGGGAGATAGAGCCGGCTCCGGAAATCTGAACAGGGCGATAAGTGGAGTTTCTGCCTGACGGCGGGCACGATAGGCCCGCGAATCAGGAGAGACCATGAGCAGACGAGCACGCCGGAATCATTCACCGGCCTTCAAGGCGAAGGTGGCACTGGCCGCCGTCAAGGGCGACCGCACAATCGCCCAGTTGGCGGAGCATTTCGACGTTCACCCCAATCAGATCACGGCCTGGAAATCGCAGCTTGAGGGCAGCGCTTCCGAGGTTTTCGGATCAGGCGGCGGGACGCCGGCCATCCCCGCGATCGATGTGAAGTCGCTTCATGCCAAGATCGGAGAGCTGACACTGGAGAACGATTTTTTAGAAGGCGCGCTCACCAAGGCGGGATTGCTGAGCGCAAAGCGATGATCGACCGTGAGCACGATCTGTCGATCATCAAGCAGGCAGAGATTTTGAAGATCAGCCGCGGCAGCGTCTACTATCTGCCGCGGCCGGTTTCTTCAGCCGACCTCGAGATCATGCGACGTCTCGACCGGTTGCATCTGGAATTCCCCTTCGCCGGTTCGCGTATGTTGCGAGGCCTGCTGGTTTTGCAGGGGTGCAAGATCGGCCGCCGGCATGTGAAGACGCTAATGAAGCGGATGGGGATAGAGGCGCTCTATCGTCGTCCGCGCACGACGAAGCCGGAACCCGGCCACAAGATCTATCCGTATCTGCTGCGCGGCATGGAGATCACGCATCCGAACCAGGTCTGGGCCATGTCGCGACAATGCAATTGCATTGCGCTGACATCACCTACATCCCGATGGCGCGCGGCTTCGTCTATCTCGCCGTCGTGCTCGACTGGGCGACCCGTCGCGTTCTGTCCTGGCGGTTGTCGATCACGATGGAAGCGGCCTTCTGCGTCGAGACACTGGAGGACGCTCTCGCTCGTCACGGCAAGCCCGAAATCTTCAATACCGACCAGGGCTCGCAGTTCACCGGCGCGGCCTTCACCAGCGCGCTCGCCAGCAACGGCATTGCGATCAGCATGGATGGCAAAGGAGCATGGCGGGACAACGTGTTCGTCGAGCGGTTGTGGCGCAGCGTCAAATACGAGGAGGTATATCTGCGGGCCTACGAAAGCGTCGGCCAAGCGAGGGACTCGATCGGCCGTTATCTCGACTTCTACAACGGACGAAGGCCCCATTCGAGCCTTGACGACATGACCCCGGATCAAGCCTACTTCAACCTTCCGCCGCTCCGCGCGGCGGCCTAATCCCGGCAGAGGCTCCACTTATCGACGCGGAGAGTCTGTTCAGACAAGCGGGACCAGCTCTATACTCCAATGCTTTCAATGTGGCCCAAAAGGCGAACGTGTCGGAATAAGCATTGAAAGTATTGATGTTACGGATGACTCTTAATCATCGGTCCCAGGTTCGTGGTGCGCCCACATCCCATCAACGACTTATAGCTGACGTGCAACGCCCTCCCGACAGGCGAGCAGCGCCTATGGCCGCGAAAGTTGCTAATCATTTGCTCGAAGGAAACCGGAGTTTCCAGTATCCGGCGCGCAATAGCGCGACAGCCTGATCAAGCCCAAAGAAAAACCGGACTGTTATGCAGCAGCGACCTGCATAATGGTCCGGCCTGACTGTGCGCGGATATTCTGTTGGCGAAAGCTGCGGCCTGTCCGTGCTGCAAAGGCGTAACGGACTTCAGATGCTATCCGGATAGTAAGAGGTTTCGCTGAACGGCTACTTCTTTTTCTTCTTGGCCGTCTTCTTTGCCTTCTTTGCCTTCTTCGCTTTCTTGGCCATGTTGCCCTCCGTGATCCCAAAAGTTGGCTCGATGCAAGTCGACAATCGACGTGCATAGATTCAGAATACACCATAGTTGCAAAATTGATACTGCGCGCTTCGAAGAGGTTAAACGACTATCACACAGTCGCAACCTGCAATCGGACGAAGCCCTCACCTTCATGCGTGGACACCGCGCGCTTTGACGGATCAAGACGGGAAGAAATTCTCATGCGGCCGGTAGACGAAGTCGACGACGGCGAGGATTCACGCGTCCCTGATTTCATCGCGATGGAAGCGCGCATCGGCGCCCACAACCACGAGTCGCTCGGGTGATTCTGTCGCGCGGCGAAGACGTCTGCGTGTGGGATGCGCAAGGCAAGCGTTATCTCGTGTGCCGGACGGACAAGCCGAGATCTTCGTCTGCGCCGACAACTTCCACGGACTCACCCGCGGTATCACTGGCTTCAGCACTGACGCGGCGGCACGCGAGCATTTCGGGCCGTTCGCGCCGAGCTTCAGATCATCCCTCTTTAGCAACGCCAAGGTGCTGGAGGAGTGGATCACGCCATCATTTGGAAACAACTGGCAAGCTATTGATATTGCTAGGGGGCGTTTTGAGCATTTTTTCCAAATGCGCCTTGAAATCGTTATATAATCAAGCGGATTTTGATTCCGCCATTCGGAGGTTCGATCCCTCCCGCCCCAGCCAGCGCTCAAGCTGCTGAGTTCGCTATGTGAGCAGCTCTATTCCTGCCAAATTTTTTTGGATGCGTTTGGAAGTAGAGCTTCTGATGCTCGGTCCAGAATCGAACTAAGCGGCGTCGTGCGTTACATCATCCATATTGGCTTATCTCCGTAGCTTTCATCCCAACATATACCGCCGAGGCTACTCGGGCAGGTCTGTTACGCCCTCATCGAAGAATAGAGCATTACGGCGAACAAATCGGACAACCAGTCGAAATGATGCACTTGTGCGCATTGGCGCTGTGCTGCAGTTCGCCCAGCGGATAGCCTCGGGGGTTCGAGTCGCTCCCCCGCTACCAACTTTCCCCACACTCCTTGGATAGGCTTCTTGGCCGAGCAACGCGTTTAGCCGGCCGGCTATTTCTACAGCGAAACCGCCTGGACGCGCCCATATCCGCGTTCACCCGAATGTTCGAAGGGCGCCGTTGCGGAAAAGTTGGTCGCAAAGGTCGCCAATTGGAGGCGGAACGTACGAATTCGCTGTCCTAGCCTCGAATTGCGCGCCTGATCGATTGAGGCGGCTGTCCGTAGATGCGGATGAATGCCCGCCTCATATTTTCCGCATCACCGAAGCCTACCGCCTCCGCTATGCGTTCGACAGGTTCGGCGGTCGTCTCTATGCGGCCTCGGGCTAGATCGGCGCGCAGCCGTTCCACCACACGCGCGGGTGTGGTGCCGGTCTGCGCCCGGAATGCGCGACTGAACTGGCGTCGGCTCATCCCGACTGCTTCTGCCAAATGTTCGAGGGTAAGCGCTTCGGCGATGTGATCGCGGGCGTAGCCGATGGCGGCGGAAATGCGATTATTCTTCGGTGCAAGATCGACAGAGGCTGCGAATTGTGATTGTCCGCCATGGCGACGATGGTAGACGACAAGGTGCTGTGCGACGCCCTTGGCGATGTCGAAACCATGGTCCTCCTCGATTAAAGCCAAGGAGAGATCGATTCCGGCGGTAATGCCCGCCGAAGTCCATATGTTTCCGTCCCGGCAGTAGATGCGATCCGCCTCGACCCGAATGGATGGGTAGTCTCGCTGAAGACGCGCTGCATATCGCCAGTGCGTCGTCGCTCGCCGCCCGTCCAATAATCCAGCCGCCGCGAGCGTAAATGCACCTGTGCAGACGCTCGCAACGCGCCGGCATCGGTTCGAAGCGCCCACGATGTGGCTTAGCGTGCTGGCGGATAGGAGTGGATCGATCCGTCCGCCGATGACGATGAGCGTATCGAGCACAGCTTCATCGAGGCACGCAGCGGCAGTTTCCAAGCCAAGGCTGTTCGTTACGGCACCCGCATCGGCGGCGAGGATATGGATTCGATAGGCCGGACTTCCAAGCTCGCCATTTGCCGCTTCGAACGCGCCGGCCGGACCCGCGAGGTCGAGCATCTGAAAGCAAGGAGAAACATAAAAGCCGATCGTATGCATATGGCCGGATCATAGGTAAGTTTGACCTTTCGGCCATATAACCTCGGCTGTAGAGCTTGTCCAGCAGAAGGATACAGCGATGACTAAGCCAATCGGCGTGGTGATACCCGTGTACGACGGCGTGACCCAACTCGACTTCACCGGTCCGCACCAGTTTCTCTCGCGGACGCCCGATCTGAACGTTCGAGTGGCTTCCTTGGGCGCCGAACCGGTCACGGCGGACCTCACCTTCTCAAATCTGGAAGACCTGGCGGTCATCAAATCATGTGACGTTCTTTTGGTGCCTGGAGGCGGTGGCTGCATCAACGCCATCGAGAACGATCTTTTCATCAAAGAGATCGTCAGGCTTGGAGCGACCGCGCGTTACCTGACTTCGGTCTGCACCGGATCGCTTATTTTGGGCGCTGCCGGACTTATTACCGGACGCCGTGCGGCCTGCCATTGGGCATGGCGCGAATTTCTTCCGGTCTTCGGCGCCATTGTCGACGAGGGCCGCATCGTGCGGGATGGCAATATCCTGTCCGGCGGGGGCGTCACGGCCGGCATCGATTTCGTGTTGGCACTTATCGCGGAGTTGCGTGGACCACGCGTGGCCGAGATGGTTCAACTCGGCTTGGAATATGCGCCCGAACCGCCGTTCAACTCCGGGCGCCCGGACACGGCGCCAGCAGAAGTGCTGGAAGCGGTGAACGCACGCACGGCGGCGGCCTTCGCTGAACGACGTGTGCGTATCGACGCCTGGGCCGCCGCCCATCGCGTGGGTCAGCATGCATGAGGTCTCCCGAAGGATGCGCGCCCATCGAGCCTTTCATGCTTCCGTAGACGCGTTTCGCTGCATGGTTGGTCCCCGGCTTCTGCCATGCAGACACCATTCCGCGACGGCGGACAAATCAAAGCCTGTCCTATGACCAGTGGAGCGAGATATGAGCCAAAACGAAAAGCCTGATTTCAGCAAAGCGCTGGCGGTTGGCCGAGAGTTGGATTTGAATCTACCCGACAGTCGGACGGTTCGGGATGCCTATGCAGAGGCAGAAGCAGAATCGCAGCCTTGGATTTTCAACCACGTGGCGCGCTCGTGGCTCTATGGAGCCAAGCTGACCCAACATCGTGGACTTGCTCCGGATGCCGAACTGGTTGCTGTATCGGTACTCCTGCATGATCTTGGCCTTGCGCGCGGTGGCTCTCCCGATCGTCGCTTTGAAGTTCTGGGAGCGGACCTCGGCCGCGCCTTTGCTCTCTCGCACGATATGGGGGAGCGCCGTGCAGAGACAGTTTGGGACGCGATCGCGCTCCACACCATCGCATCAATCGCGCAGCATAAGGGCCCCGACGTGGCCTGCTGTCAGATCGGCATCGCGTGTGACTACGGCGGACTCGGCTATAACGAGCTGAGCGACGACAACAAGCAAGTGATCCTGGCGGCTTATCCCCGTCTTAGCATGAAGAACGAACTGACGACGTGTCTTTGCGGCATAGCCAAGAATCATCCGAATACGACAAGAGACAATTTCATTGCGGACTTCGGCATGAAATACGTCCCAGGATATATGCGCTTGTCGTCGGTTGACTTTCTACATCAGTCACCCTTTGCCGAGTAGGCGATCGACAACGCTGGCACGCCAAAATTTGCTACGCCAGGCTACGATGCGGGTGACGCGTCGCTAGTCCTGACGCGAACGCTCCGCTTGCCACCGGACCAGCATCGGTCGTGGTGCGAGCGAAGAATGTTCTCGTTTAGCATCCAACAAGGTCGAGTGATGCAACAGATCTTTATCGAGCTCTATAACTACCGTCCCGCCTGGGCCAAATGCCCGAAAAGCGAGAGAACCGATTTCGCGAAGAAAGTAGTCGAAGCGGTCAAAGGTCTGACGTCCGCCGGCGTGGACGTCGTTGCCTATGGTATGAACTCTCCCGAGACCGATCGGCGTGCTCCGTACGATTTCTTTTGCGTCGATCGTGTGCCGAATGTCGAACTTCAGCGCGAATTCGAGCGGCAGGTCGCCGCGTCGGGTTGGTACGATTACTTCGAGCAGGTGAATGTCAGCGGGGATGCGAAAGACTTTGAAGCCGTGCTGCTCGGCAATGCCAGGATGGCTCGACCGGCTTCGTCCTGACGCTTTAGGCGACTCCGCCGCTTGGATCCCAGTACAGCGTCGACGAGGCTCAAGAAAGCGCAGTCGTGTCAGACAACACAAAGATGATACGCGTCCAGGACTGGACTTCCAGGTCCGCGATGTCGGAGACCAGCAACTGGAGCGCTTCTATATTTGGAAATGAGGTGAGCGCTTCTTCTAGGTGCGGCAAAGTATTATGCATGATCGAGAAATCTCCGGCGGTTACAGGTTTACGCTCCCATGCGCGGTTGGCAGTAGGCTTCTTATGGTTGTTTCCTAGGCCTAGCCCTCCAGTCCATCTGCGCATGCTCCACATCGCTTGTCGCGAGCGTGCCCTCTCAGATCTTCACCAAATCCCCCAGCAAATTCGCAGCCACCGTCAGCTTGGCGAGCGTCAGGCCGCTGGTCGCGATCTCGTCGACTGAACGGCGGATGCGCATAGCCTTGGGATGGGCCGCGAGCCAGTCCTCGGTGGCCTGCTGCCCGGACTGGCCGTTTGAAAGCATATCGGCGACCAGTCTTCTTTCGGCGGCGGCGATCTGTTCAATGGCGCGGTCGATGGCGAGACGTTCGAAAAAATCGTTCGCCGTCACGCCGCGTGCGGCGGCGATGATGCGGTCGAGACCGAAATTGGCTTCGGCGGCGAAGAAGGTCGCGGCCGTATCACCGATAACGCGGTTGGTGCGCCCTGCGACCGTCACGATATCGGGTGCCGAGGCCAGGACGTCGAGGTCGGCGAGTTCGCCGGCAAGTTCCACCGGGACGCCGCCACCGGTCAGGTCTTGCCGGCGTTTGCTGCGCGCGGCCTGGATGTCCTGCGGCAGGGCATTGTCGAGCCCGGCGGCGATCTCACGGATGCTGGGGCCGAAGCGCGAAATCACGGCTTCCAGACCGGCGCTGAAATCGACATTGCGCACATACCAGACCACGCGGGAGTGCAGCAGATCCTGAACCGCGGCGTAGAGGCCGAGCTGCAATTGACCGTCGATCCTGTTGTCGAGCGCATCAATTGCGTCGTTCAGGCGACCGAGGCCGTAGGATTCATCTACCGCCACGAAGGCCATGGCAATGGTGGGCACGTCGGCATCGGTCTCGTCGATCAGGCGTATCACGCAAGCCGGGCTGCCGCGATTGATCACGGCATTGGCGAGATTGGTGGAGATGATCTCCCGCCGAAGGCGATGGGATTCCACCGATTCGGGGAATTTGTCCCGAACCTCGCGCGGGAAGTATTGGGACAATTCGCGGGCGAGATAGGGATCGTCGGGCACGCCGCTGGCGAGCAGATCATCGTAGAGCGTCAGCTTGGCGTAAGCGAGCAGCACGGCAAGTTCCGGCCGCGTAAAGGGCTGACCGCGCCGGGTGCGCTCGGTGATCGCAACATCGTCCGGCAGGAACTCCACGGCGCGGTCAAGGAGACCGCGCTGCTCCAGTGATTGCATCAGGCGGGCGAGGAAGCCGTTCTCGGCCACGCCCTTGCGTTCGGTCAGCGAAAGCGCCAGCGTCTGCAGATAATTGTTGCGCAGCACCAGCATGCCGACCTCGTCGGTCATCGCGGCAAGCAGGCTGTTGCGATCGTTCTGGCCAAGGCGTCCATCGCGTTCGGGGCGCGCCAGCGCGATCTTGAGATTGACCTCGACGTCGGAGGTGTTGACCCCGGCCGAATTGTCGATGGCGTCGGTGTTGAGCTTGATGCCTTTCTGCGCCGCTTCGATGCGGCCGCGCTGGGTCGCGCCGAGATTGGCGCCTTCGCCGACCACCCGGGCGCGCACATCCGCGCCCGTGACACGGATCGGATCATTGGTGCGATCGCCGACCTGATCGTCGCTTTCCCCAGAAGCGCGGATATAGGTGCCGATGCCGCCAAACCAGAGCAGGTCGACGCGTGCCTTGAGGATTGCCCTCATCACCTCGAAGGGCGTGGCTTGCGGCTTGTCGAGATCGAGCAACGCCCGCACATCCAGTGCCAGCGGGATTGCCTTGAGCGAACGCGAGAACACGCCGCCGCCCTGCGAGATCAGCGACTTGTCGTAGTCCTGCCAGCTCGACCGCGGCAGGCTGAACATGCGCAGGCGCTCGGCATGGCTGACGGCTGGGTCCGGTGAGGGATCGATGAAGATGTCGCGGTGATCGAAAGCGGCGACGAGCCTGGTCGCCGGCGAGAGCAGCATGCCATTACCGAAGACGTCGCCGGACATGTCGCCCACACCAGCCGCGGTGAAGGGCACAGTCTGGATATCGGTGCCGAACTCGCGGAAATGGCGCTTGACGGCTTCCCACGCACCGCGCGCGGTGATGCCCATCTTCTTGTGGTCATAGCCCTGGCTGCCGCCGGAGGCGAAAGCATCGCCAAGCCAATGGCCCTTCTCGGTCGAGATCGCGTTGGCGATGTCGGAAAAGGTGGCGGTGCCCTTGTCGGCGGCGACGACGAGATAGGGGTCATCGCCATCGTGCCGCACGGTATTGTCGGGCGGCACGATGGTATCGCCATCGAGATTATCGGTGAGTTCGAGCAGCGAGCGAATGAAGATGCGATAGGTTTCGGTGCCTTCCGCCATCCAGGCATCGCGATTAGCGGGCGGCGGCAGGCGTTTGGGCACGAAGCCACCTTTGGCGCCGACCGGCACAATGACGGCGTTCTTGACCTGTTGTGCCTTGACCAGGCCGAGGATCTCGGTGCGGAAATCCTGCGGCCGGTCGGACCAGCGCAAGCCGCCGCGCGCCACCTTGCCGAAGCGCAGATGAATGCCTTCGACGCGCGGCGAATAGACGAAAATCTCGTAAAGCGGCCGCGGCGCCGGCAGATCCTCGATCTTGCGGGCTTCGAATTTGAATGAGATCACCGGACGCGGATGCCCGTCCTGGCCGATCTGCCACAGATTGGTGCGGAGGGTGGCCTGCACCAGATTGGTGAAAAGGCGCAGGATGCGGTCTTCGTCGAGCGAGGCTACCGATTTGAGCTGCTCCTCGATCTCGGCGAGGATGGTCGTCTCGAGTGCTGAGCGCTCGGCATCGGTGGCGACGTGGCGCGGGTCGAAGCGGGCCTGGAACAGAGCGACGATGCTGGTGGTGACCGCGGTGTTCTTGCGCAAAGTCTCCCACATATAGTCCTGGCTGAACGGCGCGCGGATCTGGCGCAGGTAGCGGGACAGGGCCCGGATGGCCGAAATTTCGCGCCAGCTCAGGGCTGTCCGCAGAATGAGGGCGTTGTACCCGTCGGATTCGGCGCGATCACCCACCACCGCCATGATCGAGGCTTCCAGGCGATGGTTGAATTCTGTGCTGATAACGATCGGCTTGCCGTCGTTGGCCTCGATCGTCATATCGTGCAGCCACACCGGGGCGGGTGCCGGCGTCGCGCTGGGCACGATCTGATAGGTGCGTTCGTTGACGACGCGCAGGCCATGATTTTCGATCACCGGCACCCGGTAGGACAGCGACAGGGGCGCGCCGCGCGAGAAGACCTTGAGGCCGAAGCGCGTCGGATCGTTCTCGCCCTCGATGCGGTAGACCGAAATCGCGACCGGACGAGCCGAGGTGAGCTTTTCGATGGTCGCGATATCGGCGGTTGCCTGTGAGGTGCCGAAGGCTTCCGTGTAGCCGCCCGTGAAGGCCCGGGCATAACGGTTGGCGAGCATGCGGGCTCGCATGCCGTCAGCGGAGGTGGCGAGCGCGGCTTTCAGCTTGTCGCCCCAGGTCGCGGCGATGGCGCTGATCTCGGCTTCCAGCTTATCGCGCGCGATAACAGGTGTTTCGCCTTCATAGCGCCCTATGATGAAGTGGACGCGGGCAAGCGCCCCTTCGGGGAAGGAAGCGTAAGAGGCTGACAGGGTTCCCTTGTAGACCTGTGCCAGGAAGGCCGCGACGCGCGTACGCACATCGGTGTCATATTTCTCGCGCGGAATGAAGACGAGGATGGAGACGAAGCGGTCGAATTTGTCGGCCCGTGCCAGCGCCCGCACGCGGGGGCGCTCATAGAGCGTCAGGATTTCCATGACGAAATTGTAGAGCGTCTCGGCATCGACCTGGAAGAGTTCGTCGCGCGGATATTCTTCGAGGATATGTTGAACGGCCTTGCCTGAGTGGCTGTCCGGGTCGAAGCCGGCGCGCTCGAGTACCTGCGCCACCTTGTGGCGGACGTAGGGGATCTGCCGCGCCGAGCGGGTATAGGCGCCCGAGGTGAACAGGCCGACGACGCGCAATTCGCCTTCGAGCCGGCCGTCGGGCGTATATAGCTTGATGCCGACATAATCCATGCGGACACGGCGATGAACGCGGCTGCTTACGTTGGCCTTGATGACGATGAGGACGGTCGGCTCGCGCATGAATTCGCGGATTTCCGGCGTCATCACCACCATTTCGGTGCCGCGGCGCAGGATCTTCACATCGGGATCGCGCAGGATGCCGAGGCCGTCGCCCGTGCTGATGTCGTCCGACGCATCGGAGTCGGGCGAGAAGCGATATTCACGCAGACCTAGGAAGGTGAAATTGTCAGCGCACAGCCATTGCAGGAACTGGCTGGCTTCGGCGACCTCGTCGATCGGCAGCGGCGGGGGATTGGAGTTGAAGGTCTTGATGGCCTGTTCGACACGGGCGCGCATGGCTCGCCAGTCGGTGACGCACGCGCGCACGTCGTTGAGCGTTGTGGTGAGGCCCGCGATCAGCTTCTGGCGGTCGGCATCGGCGTCCAGACGCGCGATGTGGAAATGGATCAGGCTTTCGCGCTCGTCTTTTGCCCCATCTGGCAGCGTCTCGCCGTAGAAGCGCAGGAGTTTGCCTTGCTCATCGCGCTCCACAGCGATGATCGGGTGGGCGACCAGCGTGACTTCGATGCCCTGCTCGGCGAGCTCCGCCATGGTGGAATCGAACAGGAAGGGCATGTTGTCGTTGAGAACTTCGAGCACGGAAATCTCGCGCCCGTCCGGCATCATCGGATTGATAACGCGGATATCTGCACTGCCTGCCGTGCATCTCTGCACATGTTCCCAGGCCTGTTCTGCCAGGAAGGCCAGGGAAGCCGCATCGTAGTTGACGAGGTCCTCGATATTGGTGTGGTCGAACAGAAGCTCGGCAAAGGCCCGAGGGGTCTTGCCCGGGTGCATGTTTCCCACTGCCTCGCGGATCAGGGTTGTCCGAGCTTTGTCGTCACGCCAAGCCATAACGTCCTCCGTTTGTGGCCGCGCCGTCTGACCGCAGACGCCATGATCTGCTTGGTTTTGGAGTGCAACTCTTGGAACCCATTTTCGTCAGCCGGGATTGATGGCGTCTGCGAAACCCTCAGCTTTGAGCCTCCGTGGCTCTTAATGACAGTGGCGATCAATCCCAAAATACACCCCCAGTGGGAGGTTTCAACTGTTCTTGCACGTCTTCGTGCCGCTCGCCTCCACCCACTGCCCGAACCGGGGCAGCTCGGAATCCAAATGTAATACCGCTCGTTCCGGACCGTGTGACACACATCATTCCGGGTCACGATCGGCAAGTTTTGTCGCTGTTTCCTGCAGCGCGCGATGGGCTCGATGGGATCGCGCCTGGACGTCGATCCCTGCGGAATCCCGATCTAAGGCCGACCGAGCGCGGACGCCGGACATTGAGCGGGGATGTCGGGGCGCATCGACATCGCCACGGTAGGCATCGCCAGCGTGTTCACGTTCCTGAGTTCCGGCGATGTCTCTGGGCCGGCGCTGACCTTGCGCGAACGCTTGGCCTCCTTGCCCAACTTGCCGACGGTCGCGGAGGCTGCCGGTCTGCCCACGCATGAGGCCGACATCTGGAATCTCCTTGTGCTTGCCAAAGAGCGCGCCGCCCGAGATCAGCGCCAGACTTAACGCGACCATCAACCAGATGATGAGCGAGAGCAGGGTGCAGGCCAGCCAGCTGGCTCTCGGCTTTACGGCTCGCCCAAAGTCGCTTGACGAGATCGACGCCTTTATCAACCGTCGAGCGCGAGAAGTGGGTCGAGTCCTGCGGGAGGGCAGCATACGCGTCGACTAAAGAGCGTTTAACAGAATCCCGTTGCGTTGGCGGGCCAGTTCGGAAAATTTGAAAATGCAGTGAAATCCCAGAGAAAAAGCGATAGGTCATATCATTGACTTATATGAATCTGTTCGATAGACTTTTGAAGATGGGGATCGACGGCACCCGGCCGCCGACAAAAAATGCCAGCGCGCCGCTTATCGTTCGAGATAGCGCAAGCGCTGCCACAGCGACACATCGGGAGGAAATGGATGGCACGGATTGCTTCGCTTGTTTCGGCAGCCGCTCTCGCGGTTGGCATGCTCCAGTCGCCGGCGCTTGCTGCTCCGGTAAAGGTCGGGTTCCTCACCCCGGTCTCGGGACCGCTTGCCGGTATCGGCGCGATGTACAAACCGACCATCGAATATGTCGTTGGCCCGATCAACGCCGCCGGTGGCTGGCATGGCGATAAGGTCCAGGTCGATATCTACGACGATGCCGGCACGACCCAGGGCGCGGCGGACCGCTTCCGGCAGGCCATGGCCGACGGCGTGCGCATCATCGTCTCCGGGGGCACATCACCGCTCAGCGCGCAAAATCTCGCCGATATCCGCCGATGGAACGAGCGCAACCCGGACGATCCGGCCATCCTGATCATCGTCGGCGCGGAGGGCTCCAGCTTCATCGGCAAGGATTGCTATTTCTATTCCTTCCACTTCACCACCACGCCCTTC
>Ga0307517_10000281_pt1 | contig 87875 bp, 85 predicted proteins | sample 23_EM_MG_FD_194515 | JGI IMG/M metagenome (GOLD analysis project Ga0307517, IMG submission 194515) | Populus trichocarpa ectomycorrhiza microbial communities from riparian zone in the Pacific Northwest, United States - 23_EM | ecosystem: Host-associated > Plants > Roots > Unclassified | place...
TCTTTTGTTTTTGTTTTGATTTGGGTTTTTATTTGCCATGGGATATTTCCCGAATGCAGCGGTTGGACCCTAGGAAGTGCTAGTCATGTACCTAAAATCATACCACGGAATTAACAAAAAAAAAAATAGCTAATAAATATACTAAGTATTTACAATAAAACACTAATACTGGTAAACTTATATATAAAGTATAATTTATTTTAACAAATTATCTATTTAAATTGTACTATTGAAAAAGTTTTTATTTACAATATAATATTATTCAGCCTACCATTCAGGGTAAAGGCAATAAAAGATATATTTTTTTAACTTCAAATACTCTATACTTACTTAAATAACTATAATATAGTAGATTTCCAGAAATTAAGTCAATAGGTTAACTAAGTTTGTAGTTTTAATATAGCAAAATTGATATAATATTATATATCTAGTTTTCTATTACATTTTTAACTTCCATTTCTTTTAAAACTAATTATAAAGTAAAATAAAACTAGATCACTCTGAATATATAAAACTTGTATTATCCTTGAGTCTATTTTACAATATCGTTCCTGAAGAGATTTGTAATTTTATATTTTTAGAGAAAAGTACGAATCCTTTTTCAAATAATGAATCTTACAATTGCTATAACAGATAAAAACAATAATAAAATTAAAGATGAATATTCTGATTGTCTATATTTGAAAACCTTATAGCGAGATTTTTGTACTAGTATTTCTAATATTAATGAAAATAATTGGAGAATAAAGGGTTTTTTTTTTCTTCCCCTAGTTGCTATGTAGGTAGAATCCTAGTACTAACTGAAATCTCTATCATTTATATATTTCAAGTTGTAGTTACTCTAGCAAAGTAGATCACAAAATAGCTTTTGAGACAAGTTTGAAATAAGATGCAATTTTTTTTCTATTAAGTATAACCACTATGTAGACAGTAGTAGAATTCAAGAAAAAATCAAATAGAAACAAAATATGATAAATACCCAACAATTAGCACAATTTAACAAATATAACTTTTAAGATCAATTAAGTATATTAGAAGAGTGAATTTGCTTTACTTTATTATAATCACACTAATAGTATACCTGTAACTATGTATTACTCTTTCTTCCGCTCTTCTTATATTTCCACCTATTCTTCTTGCTTTTCATGCTTTCACTTTCCTTAATGTCTGCTATCTTTTATTTCTTTTCACTTGATCACTTGGACATTTTATCTTCTTTCTATGCTTTCTTCTTGGTTTTCTTACTTAATTCCTTCTTGTTATCAATATTGTTTTCCTTCTCATTGTCTTGAAGAATAAAATTATCAAATGCTTGACTTCTTATTCCTTTCTTTGCTTTCTTCTCCTCCTTCTCATCCTCCTTAAATGATCCTAATAGCAACTTACTTACAAATTGAATGTTTATCCTGTAGTTGGCAGATTTTATTAAGGTACTGTAGTTTGAGATAGTTCCTGATTTCTCCAAGGGTGCAATCTTATAGCTTCTTCTGCAAGTAATTTATGTTGTAACCAATACATAATCTCATAGTTCTTGTAGAGACTATCACAAATCAACTTTGCTGTTTGTCATATTAAATTGTAGTAGATAACGACAATTGCTCCCATCATACCCAAACGAAGAGTTCTAGTGACCTTGTAGACCTCCGCCGTGCCCCAAACCGGACCAAATACACTTGATAATTTGTGGCTCCACTCACTGGTAGAACACAATATTCTTCATGTTCATCATCAAATCCTAAAGTCCTTTTCCTTGAAGAAGATCAGTTATTCCCCTACTCCACATGTGAAAATTTGTTCCGTCCAGCTTGGGAAAATTCATTCCCCTCAGGAGTAGAACAGGAGAAAAGCACTTCGGTGTATTCATGACGATGTGGATGTATGGTTCCAGAAGACTAGAGGTAGACCGACTTTTCACATAAAATCCGTGACAATTTTGGGGTAACTGAAACCGTGATGCTTGAGATTTGTCTTGGCACAATTGGTTAAAGATGACAAATCATTATTCCAGTATATTAAATATAGAGTTTTTGAAACATGGATTAAGATGAATAAAGAGTAATTAAAATAAAGCTTGTAGTTTCACTTACAAGAGGGTCTACTGGAAGGAAGATAACAATAAGATAAACTATATAATAGAAGAAAACAAAGCATTTAAGAAACATGAAGTAGAGACTCAAGAATGCGCCTATGTGAAGAATAACCAGTAAAAACATGTTATGCAAAGACAAATTACAAGCATTACGGTTGCCGTTACCCCCCAAATTGTCACGGATTTTATGTGAAAAGTCGGTCCACCTGTAGTCTTCCGGAACCATAGGACGATGTGGATGTAGATGTTTAGCATATAGAGCTCTCTACCGCTAGCTCTAGACTAAATACAGGTAGAGAGCGAACTAAACAGGAAAAACCCACACAAGAGGAAATACCCACAAACAGCGGTCACGATTTCTAAAGCGGTCGTGACCCAAACTAACTAAACTATCGTACCCTAACTACTATCAGCTGGGATTTCAGCTATCAGATCCTTCATCGCCATCGCCCATAACAATATCTTGGTCGATAGCCCTTACAGCAGCCTCGGCTACCGCTTGAGCGGCCGACGGAGCATTTTCCGCAACAGTGTCCGCGTCAGGGTTATACTTTTTAGCCTCCTTTATCTCCCACTTCCCAGGTGCTCTCGAACCAACGATGGGTGCTGTGTTGGCATTGCCGCGAGGAACAGCCGGCTTGCCCTCAAGTTTCCGAACCCTGTTCTCAATCATGGCTCTCATCTCCAGACCCAAGGCCGCTGATTCATCTTTATCGTCGGTCAGAGCGTCAACCCTCAAACCAAGGGCTGTCTTGGTAGCAAGCATGCGGGCAATTTTTCCTTTATTCTTCCCGGTTGATTGCCCAATGAGGGATGCGTGGTAAATCAGTCCATACTTGGGGGTATCATGTTTGGTTTTGAGAGCCCTAAAAAGGGCCTTTTCAGCACCGAGAATCTGGACAGTTGAAGCAGGAGACTTGGCAAGGTTCATGAGGGAGCCCGCGTGTGCAATGAGACGAGCACCGACAAGTTCACCAACAAGGACCGTGAGGTTGGGAGCAATGGCGGTCATTCGAGCGGAGAGGTAGGAGGAAAGCTGTTGCCTGTACTCTGTGAAGGAAATAACCTGATCTGCGAGTAGCGTGATATTGTTGAGATCCTCAGCTGCGATTTCGGTCCCCATTGAAACCTCTGCTGCTGCCTTAAGGGCAGATTCGATCTCCTCGGGAAGAATTTCCGCGAGATCTGTTGTAGCAGCAGAGGTCCTCATGCCCATTACCTTGATAACCTTGGCATAGGCAAGGTTATCGTTGATAATTTTCCCCATCTCAGGGAAATGCCACCCATACCACTCCTTGACGCGCATAGCGTAAATATTAAGCTCCTTGTCAAGATCATCGAGAAGCGCGATTGCTTGCACGATCATGGTATCGACCTTGTCAGGACTGAACTTGAGCTTGTGCCGTGACAGGGAGTGTGATAGACCCAATGACATAGTGGAAACATCGTTAGGAGTCAAGCCTGGAATCAATGCAGTAAGGTGCTCGCGTATTGCTCGATATAGGTCATTGGTAGAGGAGTCCGAAATTATTCGACGAAACGACAATCCAGGAAGTTTGTTGATGGCATTTCCTACCCTCACCATTGCGGTTAGCGACATTGTGACTTTTGGGCGGCGGGGCAGCGATTGAAGAGTAAAACATACCCAATTTTGGATCAGCAACAACGAGAGATGCCTTTTTTTCATCCTTGACTGAGTTTAATAGACTGGAGAGCATAGGCGAGACTTTATTCTCCACAATACATGATACCTCCTCCAGAGCCGCTGCAGCACTGTCGAACTTTGCAAACTGTTTCAATTTCAGTCTGGAAAACTTTGTTAGAAGCTTTGGTCAAACGTTGAGATAAAGGTGCAAGTGCTAGGGAAATTACAAACTAGCGGCTCCCTCGGGGGTGCTCATCTCTTTGGCTAGGTCATCTTTCTTGAGAAGTTTCTTGTCCTTCGCTTTGAAAAGAGCATAGCCAGCACTGGTCTCACTGAGAATTAGGAAGGCCATTATTTGGCGATTCTCGTGTCGGCGAAGGGAATTGATGCGAGATGGCGAAGGGCGTTTAGTATTGGCAGAGTGGTTTTGGAACGTTGGCAATCGGAGTCGAAGGAGAAGGGAAATCTCTTTTTCTTTTTCCAATCTGCTTGCCTTGGGAAAGTTTTCTGCTACGAGCCGCTGCCTCTGGGGCTTGGCATTAAATGGGCTTGGCATTAGCTCACTAGGTAGGGGCCGTAAACACTGAAGCGGAACCTCCATTTAGAAACTATTGCTTCATTCACCTCTCTACCTAAATCCCCATCATCCCCTCTTTCTATTCTCCCTCTTTCGCTCATTGCATCACTTAACCTTCCCCTCCCCCAACATTTAAAGTAAATAGCAAATTTGGGCATCTCCACTTGAACAAACTCGTTGCTGTCCAACTCCTCACTACCTCTCGTCGCTACTAAACCCTATCCCTCGCTTATCGCTCCTTCTGACATTGTGACGAACGCGCTACTACTGAAAGCATATAGCAATGCCGGGAAAAGGTGGGAAAGGCAAGGGCAAGACCCGAGCCAACGGACCCGGCGGTGCTGGAAATTCGCAGCGTCGCTCCAGGAGTAGGAACACCACTCCAGCCTCTACCAGCGCCTTTTCGGAGACGACGCATCTTTCTTCTGAGCTGATACCAACTTTACGCGCAAATTATGAAGACATACTTGAGAGATATACAAATGGTTCGACAACAGATACCTCATCTATCCCTACGTCGGGCAACCTGTCTTCGCTAAAATCGGATCTGTTATCGCTCAACGCGAATGCGAAACAGAGGAGCAAATCTTGTGAGAAGAGTATGAGAGAACTATCTTCGAGAGTTGAAGTTAGAAAGGTTGAAGAGAAAGAACGTCAAGCGCAAATCGAGCAAGAGGAAAAGCGGAGGAAGGCAGCCGAGGATGAGGAACGCAAGGAACGGGATAAGGTTAAGGCAGAGAGGGATAGGAAAAAAAAGGATAAGGGTGAGAGGGACTCGGACAGCAAGAGGCCACCGGCCGTTGGTGCCCATCAAGTGACAACTCAAGGCCCGGAGGCAGTCGTGAAAGGTCCGCAAGTCTTTGCGGCCCATTTACCTGTTGAACCCTTCGGTCCATAGAGGAGGTTACTAACTTGTGCTTCTTAGGTGATAAGATAAAAAAGCGCAAAGCAGAGAGCCCTCCGGACGAAAGGCCGACCAAATCCAGTACCTCCCCTTCACGGATTCGAAGTTCGGAGGAGCATCAACCTGTACCTGCAGCTCCTTTCCCCGTACTGGAAACACTTGAAAACGATCCGACTGTATATGAAATCCCCGCGGTTACGGATGAATCCACATACGAAGAGAAGGCGAATGCTTATTCGGTCACGAGATTCCCCGAGGTAGACTTAACAGACCTTGGGCCTGGGGACCCTCCAGACGCGGACTTTTCGAATCCAAAGCCCTTTAACCAGGTTGCCATGAACACCTTTAACACCTTCGTAGAGCCCTATTTCAGACCATTTTCGGAAGAGGATCTGGGTTTTTTGCGGGAGAGGGGTAATCGGTCGACACCCTATATCATTCCCGCCTTGGGAATTCCATACGCAGAGGCATGGGCTGCAGAGGATAATGGCTTTGCGTCCCCATTAGCGTCTACCAACGGACCCAGAAACCCCAATGCCCCAAAAGGAAACCCAGATAACCTCACTGATGATATATTGGAGAAGGATGACGTTATCTCTTGCGGGCCCTTGCTATCAAGGGTCATAGCGGCCATTATTCCGGAGGAACCCAATCCAGATGCGTCGGTGGGAGATGGCGATGCTTCATCATCCTCGCAAACTCAGGCCAACGGTGAATCAACTCCACAGGTGGTCACTGCATCGACCATGCCGGAATCGACACAACCTGGCTGGAAGGTGCCCGTTGGTAAGTCTGACTATCAGACATTAGAGGAGCGGATCCAACGCGAAATGGCATACATAGGACTTCTTGGCCCCAACACTGAGCCAGACTGGAAGTCTCGAGAAGATGATGATGTCTCGGCCCGTCTACGCATGCTGCAAGCTCAGCTCCGCGAACAGGCCGCGTTAAACGGGGCACGAAAGGCCCGTATTGCAGAAATTCTGAAGGAGCAATTGGCGTATCAAGAATATGCCACCATTCTTGATGATCTAGACAAGCAGGTTAATAAAGAGTCCATTTCTTCGAACCTCAAGAAAAAATCCTCAAGAATTCCCCAAGATGCCCACCATACCCAATATCTTCTTCGGAGAAATCCGACGGGTTTGTCATCACTCAAGCCTTGCTCTATTCCGGAGAGACAAAATACTCTTCCCCCTCCTTTTATTCTGCCCTTAACTTTGTGTTTCGGGAGGTACTTGGCTAATGAATTGAAACTCACTCTACGGCAGGTTGAGCAAGCCTACTCGAAACGCACTCGCAACATGAAGGCTACCAAAAAGAAGAAGGTGGTTCCCAATGGTGTTGGCGTCGCTCAAGCTCGCGTCGGTATCGGCGAGGCCGCAAGAACCCTCATGGAGCGCCGAAAGAAGTGGATGGACTCTATTGGTCCTGTCTTCGAAGAGGGTCTCACGCGCTTGCCCAAGAGCTCTATATTTGGCGGCTTGGAGGGACTGGTGGAGAAGGAGAAAGAGGGGGTTGCCGAGGAGGATTAATGCAGGGTTATGAGTATAGGCTATAGCATTCTGGCTACCTAAAGTGTTGCTAAAATTTACTTTTTTGTGGTGGGGTGAGAACTCCCGAGGAGGGGCTCGGGGTCGCCGTACGAATCATTGGCCTGAACCTGGGGGAAGCCGAATCGCCTGGTTGGATTGGGATTTTTTACTTTTTTACTTTTTTACTTTTTTTTTTGTTCAGGAGGCTTTCTTGTCCAACTTTTTCACTCGCTTTCTCGACGGTAGGGCGGTCTGGTGGAGTACTGTTGGTTTATTTTGTTATCGGCCCTCTCTTTTTACTTTGCTTGGGGCGGGTCGGATTGGCGGACATGAATGTTCTCGGAGTTGATAGATAGGGTGGTACTCGGGTCGCCGGATTGTAAGGTAGCGAGAGGAAGGTGGCTCTAATCCGACAACTTGAGTTCAGTCATGGTATATCACTTGTACAGTACAGTACTGTAGTTAATAGTGCCCCTCTAACTTCTCTGAGGACAGGATAGCGTGGTAGATTGTACGAGTCACATTTTGTGACCCTCCACAAAACCAGTGCCCGTTACTAGTTGGGCTGTAAATTTACGCTACAGCTCTTGTAGCGAGATCTAGGGGGGGGGTTTACCGTAAGAGAAAACCATTGGTATGACTTGTGCCACTCTCGGGTAGCCTATCTGCCATACACTCGTAACGCTGACTTTTGAAGCCGGTCGCAATTCCCTGAACGGGATTATAATGAGCCAGTAATCTTATGTACTAGGTAGTATAATACTACGAGTTTGAGAAGTGCGATCTGTTCATCTAATAACCCAATCAGATGCCAAGATACGAGTACCAAGTTGGTAGTTATAGTATCGTGCAGATCTTATTTCAACAGTATGTGTTTATCTTGGCTGTCTGGCATCTGCCAGTCTTATGTCTTTCGCCAGGCACTACACTATCTGTACCTCCCTTTGCTTAAAAAAGCGATGTGTGTTACAGAGTAGTGAATAGGGAGAGCATAGCATGCGGGGGGGGAGAGGACATGGTAGAAATGTCTATGGCTTTTAGGTCCTACAGCTGCTTTTGCAGGACGAAGAAGGTAAACAAGATTTTTTCCTTTTTTTCCGTTACACCACCGATCACCAATCTCAAGGTTTGGAGTCAGATTCTAGCGCCTCACAGAAGAATTGGTAAGCCTCATAGCTCGATTGATGAGGCTAGGTTCTCCAATCTCCTAGTCCTTATAGGCCGAGATTTTTTTTAATTCTGTCTTGCATGACTTGTTCGGAGTGTAAGTCGAACTCCTGCTTATTGTGGCCGGCGATAATTGGTTCTTGACATCTCCAGCCGGGTATTTCATAGATTCTCAACTTGGGAACAAGCAGTTATCCCACTGAAAGCTGGATTTCAAGATCGATGGGAAGGGTGGTGTATATCTCCCTAAGTTGTTGGCGGATTTCAATGCAGACATTTTTTGCTCCTCGGGCGTCGCCATTAGTGAGATTCTCTTGAATTTTGAATAGAAATGGTGCTTTGTGCGCTCACTACTCCTATACAGTAGGATATGAACTACACGCTCGAGCCATGTTGGTATTGTAGCACAGTACAGTACCCTTATGTTATACTCACCAACGTACAGGTGTCTGCCCAGATCCTTTATCCCATTCTCGCCCGAACCAGCACTTTTTTATCATTGTCATTCCGTCTGCCATTGGCCTCTAAATTGAAAGGATCTTGTTTCGCCAACCAGTGACCAATGCCCATAAATTCTCTTCCGTTGAGAATACATCTGCTTCTGTAATATTTTGATCAGTGAGAAATAACATAGACCGCTGTCCTGAAACTATAAACTCGGACGGAAGAATCCAAACCACTATCATAGCAGGATAACCATTCGTTTCCGCGCTAACGCCTGGTGAAATACATAGTCGGTAGGGTAGCTGGGAGCGAATTAGCCCCTGTGTGGTTAACGGGAGAGGTATCCTTTTTAAAATAGTTTGTCAAAAGTCTGCCACAGCCTGTGTCTCTTGGTTAAGTCATGATATAATAGCTTGAAATCCTCAATAAAGCTTCTCCAACTTCTCGCCCTCTCTCCGAGCAAAAATTGGGCGCACTGTTTGATTCGTCTTTACGAGCCTTGGTGGCGTGTTTGCGGCTTGGTTGAACAGGACCAGAATGCTTAGATAGAAAGTTTCCTTGTGTAGGGATACTTTGGGTAATGATACTAAAGCTACGACACTGCTGGGGGGAGCCCCTCTGCTTTATCTGGTGGTGCACAAATTTTCATATGAGATCTTAAAAGAAAGAAAGCTTCACTTCTCCCAGGGTATTATAGTAGAATCTCAAATGGCCAAGCTTCCTGCGGTGTGTGTGCCGAGCCGTCACCTATCGTAAGGTCTGGTCCTGTTTGTTTTTTTCCCTTTCTTTCCCCCCCGTCCCCTAGAGTGTCTTGACGGCGCATGGTTCAATTATTGGAGCTCCTATGGTGGTAGGTAAAATAAATCGGTGGATCTCCGTGAGGCCCCGTAACCTGTAACAGGGCTGTTTTGTCAGGGTGTATGGAAAATTGGCTTCTATCTGTATGTAACAGATGGTGATGCATTCAAGGATGATTAGGTAGGCGCTTCTCCGGAAGTCAGAAGTATATCCCACCCCTGAGGAAGCATCTGCTCCGAGTGAGGTTTCGTCCAGGCGATTAACTAGGGAGGAAGGGGGGGTTGGCGAAGTGTTCAACTCAAAGTTATACCTTGGGTTTGCTGTTTTGGGGGCTTGCTTGTGTAAGATCAGACCTTAATATTATAGTAGTAATATTATTATCATCAATATAATATTTTGTAGAAGGAATTTACTCATTCGAGCTCCCCGAGGTACTAGGGCTAGCACTTATAAGGTCAAAATGGAAGGAATTGTAAGGCAGTTCTTGGGTAATGCTGTGGGCTATGGCGCTGTGCACCGTGGATACCACATTGTAAATTATAGTTGGGAGGTATCATACAATGCCGGAAAAAGGTATTTCCCATCTTGAGTTTTGGGCCCGGGTGATCCTGCATTCCACCCCACGACTTGAAGTCAAGTTGAAGCTATCATTCATAATGCTGGTGGCTAAGGAGCCGTTTGGTACGCCACCTTTGTAAGGTATACATTTCTAAACACCTGAAGGAACTTTTGTAAGGTAAAAAAATATCTACGGCTATTTGGGCTTAGACTCTGAACTAGAGTGGGGAAAATAATGATATTGTGTTGTGGTCAAAGCAGCTCAGCGGGCTCTGAGATATGCAAGCCGCTGGCGCTGGTTTTTTTTTAAAAAAATAATCTTGAATCCTAAATTGCCACGTTTTCAAACTGCATTAAATTTTATAAGGTTTGCAAATCCTGCATTTTAGACAACGTACTATATACCAAATACAGCTAACCTCGCAAACTTTAGCATGCTAAACAGCTCCTAATCCTGTTTAAAAAGGTCAGACTGGGGGTTTTCTTTTTTGCCCGATCGTAGATGGTCTCCTCCAAATATCATGCATAACCCTTGCCCATAACTAAGGCCCGAGCCGTTTTTTATGCTGGCCTGGGGTCTTGTGGGCTAACTGTAGGTTACCGCACCTGTCGCATTGTATTCAGTGTGAGCTCGGGGTTCGGACCTGATTATTGAGCGAGTGATAACCGATGACTGAAGATTGGCCTTCCTTTCGTGCATACCGGATGACTTCTCCTAGACGCTAGAAACAAATCTAGTTTTCTGTTGGCTAGATGTTTTCACTGAAAAGGTGCCGATGAAAATTGCAATGATAACTCGCTGGATGTTGAAAATTTACCAGGTATACCCATAGAGGTGAAAATACTGTGCTAGGGGTGTTGATCAACGCCGGGTCAGCACAACTAGAGTAATATATTAAATTGAAGTTGGTGGCTAGATTTTGAGATTTTGGAAATCCCTATCTAAGGGAAGTTATCTACTACAGTTCCGGGTTCTGGTCACCCCGGGGGATGTTTAGGTGGAACGGATATTTTTGTGGACTGTATGCAGCACGTACCGGGAAGGGGGAGAATTACCGTAGGGGGAATAGAAGAATTTGATAAGAAAGCACAACGCTGGACCCCAGTAATTCCCCACACTATCAGTCTTGAGGTTTAGAATAATACCGCAATGCCTTCCGAAGCAACCGGCAGAGATCCGAGTACCTCCCACCCCCCCGGGCCCACTGAAGCTTCCCCGCTGGTAGTAAGCCACCCGTTTTGAGGCCTATTTGCCTCTAGACGCAGCCAGCTCTTAGCTTTGTACCGTAAGATACCAGTAAAAAAATCATACGAAAGACCGCCATAAAGTCTTCCCACCGGCCGAAGTTGCCTACCTGCTGAGCCCTTGAGGAGCTAGTAGTAAACAGGCGGAGTGTCCAGTCACTGAGTGTTTGCCCCAAACAAAAGGAATTTGGATACTCGAGTAGGTGATGGTAGTTTCCATCTCATGCAGCCCCGGCTATCATTGGCCCTAGGAGACACTGCCTTACCCGGCACGTACGTCGGGCCACCTCATCTTGGGCAAATCGGAGGTTTTTAAAGAAGAAAGACTGTTTGGTGTCGGGGCCGGATGGCTCCCGTCACGTGGGTTTGTGTCTGGGTCTCGCAGAAATAGCGCCAAGACTGTCTGTCTTAGGCTACCCTTATCGATAAGTTATTCTTGGCATAGATCCTTCGCAACACCCGGCAAGACAACTGGAGCAAACACCTCAACACCCAAGCTCCAGAGCCAGCTTGACAACTCAGCTCAAATGCCTGATTCACCAGCAAAGTCCTCTATGTCAAATAGCCCTGTTATGCCAAAAGGCTCTACAGCTTCAGATGTTCGAGAAGCGAAACGCCGTCGGCTCAGTGTAGCAACAAACACACTCTCAAAACCCTTCCGCTCACCACTGCTCTCCAAACCTCGTTCGGCTGCTACAACCCCTTCTCCTACGAAATCAATTGCCTCATCAGCAGGCTCTCCTACCTCTCCGGCTGCTAATGCACCAATAGCTACAAATCGTCGCCGTCCGAGCCGTTTGTTTACCACCAGGCAGACTTCGTCGACCCCTCAAAACCCTGAGTTAGCAGAGCTGTATAAGCAGCAGTCAACCTTAGAAGCGAAGTTACGGGAGAAGGAGGCCTTGTTGGACACTGCAAAACAGGCTCTGAACATCGAGACGGCGGCCGACGGGCACGGCGAAGAGAAATTGCAAACGTTGATAGAGACATGGAGGACGGCATCCAGGCGTGCAGCAGACGCATTATACGAGATAACTAGTCAGAGGGTAGCGAATGCTGGCCCTGGAGGTTGGAGGGAATTAATTAGGAAAAGAGACTGGGACGATGATGAAAGGCAGACTGCTTATGAAAAAGGTGGCGAAGAAGATGAGGTATACAGTACCCTCATTGTGTTCCTTATGTTGGTGCGATGACTAATCCCGATAGGATTTTACAATGGGGGTAATGCTGAAAACTTTGGGAATAGACCTGAAGTTGATTGGGTACGACCAGGATGGCGATTGTTGGAAGTGATTGGATTTGTGTTTCCGTGCGGTATACTAGGACTTAATGGGGTTCGTTACGGTGAGGTGCATAACCAGATCTGCTATGTGTTACCCCCCGAGTCTCTCCGACAGATATCATAAAAGTACCGTAATAGAATCCTTCCATGAAAATTAGCATAAGTGTTTTGCTAAATGTTTCGCAGAGCATTTTTACCACAGATACCAGGATTGGGTTTTATGTCTTAGAAGCTATGGTTAGCAGCAGAGACAAAGACCTTCTGGGGCTACCCGGGTGGTCGCTTCTGATATACCGAAAGGTTGCGCGTGCTTTATGGTACATAAGAACATTATATTCTAGGTCTCGAGCTAGCTGAGCGGATAGCGGTGCTCAAACATAAAATCCAATTATCCTTTAAACCAAGTGAGAGAAAGATTGTGATGGGAGAAGCAAAGGGGGGTATCTTACCAGAAGTGGGAGGCATTGCCGCAAGCCCTCACTGGATCAGAATTGGGTAGCCGTGATGCACCCCACTCAATCCTAGCAGCATAATAGATCACACAATTGGTCAATCTGTCCGAACCGTCTCGTAAACGCACTCGTAATTGCGGTGCTTAAGCTGATCCGGGCTATATTACAACTTTGTTGCGCTTGGGACGCTCTCTGTCTCCGCACCCGGGCCAGGATCTCACGTTTCACGGTCCTCCTTATAGTTGTGAGCACTTAATAACGAGATCTTAAAATATTCGTGGCTACCTCGCCGAGATGAAACCCCCCAATTATTGCCACCGGCTATGATCTGCATTCGCAAACCCGCGGCACTCCTGAGATCAATGCCGGAGCATTCCGAGTATCACACTATATCACTCGCACTCTTGATGGTGGGCTCACTTTACCTAACATTAACCAGGCGGGAAGCTGGATTCATCCTAGCCGGTTGCTCGTTGACGGGGCCCAAATCCTCGGCGAACCCCTCGGCTTAGGACAGTAATTGGGCGCCTTGCCTTTTACAAAGGTCCCGCCTTCGTTTCCCTCAGCATACAGTTGGCAGGGGCTGGGAACCAGAGAACAACCCTTCAAAAGCACCTAGGTATAGCATCATCATGCTCTCTCGACCCTCGTGCCATCCAAAACCGTCCGCCCCCTCCTGGTAAGAACCATATAGATTGCAAATAATTTGACTTGCTTTTTCCTCTACATGGTTCCTATGAGTGTGGTTGGCGTGAGAGGGTTGCGTTCCTGTAGGTTGCCGGAGCCTACCGGAAAAATAACTGAGGGATTGGTCAATTTAAAGGGAGCAATCAGTGCCAGTTGTGCAATTTCAAAGATGAATTGTCAGAGCCAATGATGTGAACGAGCGGCAAGCAGCATGATGCCACTACTCCAGCTTTTGGATCTGAGCTGCATTCACTGCGGGCCCAGCCTCAGCCACCTCATCGATACATTTCTTGCATGATCGTGCGATTTGTGGGCTCGCCGCGAGCACTTTCCCAAAAAGTACACTGGGAAACTAAGTTTGGAGGCTAGGCTGAAAAGCACCAGGTGCAAGGGCAATTACACCCTGCTGTGGAGGCAGGCTTCATAGAGGGCATTGGGTGTCTTTTGAGGGCCCATTATATTTGATATTCCCCTGTGATTACACCGGATTCCAACAGGCTCTTCCGTGGATTGCACGGATCGAGTGACATCATATGATCGCTGACAGCCTTGCACTGGATTTAGCCCCATACAGACCGACGAGAAATCCCACGAGTGTTGGGCGAGGAAAATCGACATCGAACCGCTAGTGATTTAAGGGTGCTCACTCTTAACGCATAAGTATTCCCAAAATCGAAACCTGAGAGGCCCAAGGTTGCGGTGTCAATTGCCACCTGAGCCCCTAGATCGAGTGATAGATGCTCTCTCAAGTGGGGTAAAATCCACTGCCAGCGCAGGGTTGGGAGCTTGCCGCCTGCAACTTGGGGAGGATTATTTAGCTAAAAATCACACAATCTGATATCGGCGCAACCAAATGCGGTGCCAGCTGGTCAACACCCTTCCTCAGAAAATAGGTCGGCCCATCACTAATACCTGTCCGGGCTCAAATTATGCATCCAGGATAGGTACCAACTTAGGAAGTTAGAAGAGGCGATCCGAGCCCCCTCTTGCTTCCCATTCGCTCATCACCGATTGTTGGCAAAACGCTTGCGCCGAGCAGGGTCGCACAGCTTACCAACTACATAAGCAGTCGAGCTGGTTAGGAAATAGCCTTGGGGACAGCCATGCTAGCACTCGTCTAGAAAATCGGTGTGCAGTTGTTCCTTATTAAAAGAGGTGGAAAGGCCACACATAATCTGTGGAGAGGAAGCTAGAAATCAAGGGGCAGTTTATATAAGCCTCGGCCCACTTTTTGTAGGAATACGCAAATAGCAGCGATACCATCACAAAAGGATTCATGAACGGTCACTCGTGGGAGAAGGGTACTAACTTCTAAGCTCTCTTTCAAGCGCGTCCGGAAGGCTGGTTTATGCGGAACCCTAAAGTCATGGTAGAGCTTGCGCGGAACCAGTATTGCATTGCACATTACTCTAACGAATACCTAGCAGTATCTCCATCACAACCGAGGAGTGAATCATCCACTTCCGATTCTCGGCAACTCTTGACTGTCCGCGGGGCCCTGGGGCAGATGTTTCACACTGGTGGCCAATGCCAGCCCGGTATTTGGAAATCTAGAAATCTATATTGGACTGTTGTCGATTGTTGCCCACCGACGGCATTACCGGCCAGTACTCGAGTACAGAGAATACGCTACGGAGCCGGCTATCTCACTCTACCAGGAAACTATGCCTCCCCCTATCAGCCTTTCTGACGTTGTGTTTTGCACCGGGCGTAAAACGCGAGCCTTCTCTTAAAGAGAATTGTGCCGATTATTACCCATCCCTATTCCCCGATCTTAGATGCATAGATATTGTTGAACGTTCATAACCCCGCACCGAAAAGAAAAAAGGAAAAAACAGACATGGTCCGAGCTTCTTTTGTTTTTTTTGAGGCTTTTTTCCCTCCTAAAACGACAAGCTAATTCTTAGTCTCTTCGGGTCCGGTAGATGGCTTGCCCACCTCATTGCCATCTCGATTCTCCAAGTATCACTCGAAGTAGGAATCACATGCGTCCTAGACCCCCTCCTGAACAAGATGCCACCAGTCTCTGGCATCAGACATTCGGCGAAGTTTAAGCAACGACAACAGATAGTTTCACTTGTCACGTGAGAATCAAGGCTCAGGCTTTAGATTGCCGATATGGCACGGAAGTTCAAAGTAAGGGGATATACTGAATTCATTCAAGAGGCCCATTGGTGCGGAAAGGGTATGTGGCCTACTTATTGGAAACTACATATGGCAATGGCTCCAGAAGCAACAACACAAGGAAAAGGTTGTTTTTTTCCCGCAAAGCAAGTTGCGTTTTCAACGAGCCGGGAGGGTGGGAAAGTGAAAAAATCACACTCTTCCTGCCCATCCTCCTCTATCAACCGTGATTGCACTGGTAGCGAACCAGGGAACCTATCTCCGTTTTGAATTCAATGCACTCCCAGCTGTTGCCAGGATTTAACTCCTTTTTCTTCTTCTTTCGTTCATCCCTCCCCTTTGCATCATAGGGTGGAATGCTCCTTATGAATGGTGTACTGTACAGCACCGTTGCTAGTAAGGGGATATTTACGGTACTCGCGATGGCCGCCCATGTGATGTCGGGAAGTTCCGTCATATCTTTCCAATTACCTTCTCGGCACATGATACTCCCTTTTCCAATGAGATTTAGAAGCAGGCCAACATCGACAACCCCAGAGACCACGATATAAAAAATGGAAAAGGGAATAACGGGGGGGCAGAGAGAAGGGGGGAAAAATGTACCTCAAGTAGTTTCCACATTCACGACCACACTTTGTTTCTAATCGGGATCTCAATATGGTTGCCCCGGAAGCGCTGACCGGATCTTGATTGCGGCTCCATTTACCCCGCTCTTCCCTGCATACATTGCTTGAGGCTTGAGAGTCCGCACGATTTCGTGGTGCAACGAAGATCGGACATGGGTTTGGAAAAAGTTTTTTTTTCCAATCCCATACCCGGACGGAATTGCAACACTATGGAGACGTCATGTTGTACACTACCGTGTGTGTGTGTGCACCGGTAACTTTTGGAAGAGAAAATTGAATGCAATTTATTCAAAGGTGTGGTGGTAGTGGTGGTGGAAGGGATCTGAAGGAAGATACAAAACTTTTGTCAGACAGACAAGACAATAATTCGGCGATCAATTGAGACTGCCGGCAGCAGGTACAGCATGATCGAAATGTAGGTTGGAGGCTCCATCCAGCTGCCGCATTCACAAACGGTGTTTCCACTTACAGCGCTCTAGAGTGGGGATAAGTAACTACTCCAAGTGCGGTGTGTGGGTAGCGCCTCTTTTATCCATAACAAAGTGGCTCTTTTGTCGCTCTGGTCGCGCGGATAGAATTGCGATCTGGCATCTTGCGGATCAAGAGACTCGATTTGGAGGGCAACTGTTAGCAGAATAGGCCCGTGTCGCATATATGACACCATACTGTCTCATTGCTTGTTCACAGTTTCTTCTACCCCCCCATCTCAGACTTGCCTAATCATATTTGAGTAGTGAGCAATAGCAAGCGACAGGCGCGGGTGTTTCCTATCACGCGGCCTACGCGCCCAACTTGACGCCGAGAACTGCTAGCTGTCGGTGTGCCTGATGTGCCCCGCCGGCTAAACAGCCGCGCAGCCCATTCGACCCTCGGGGAGGAGTCGTGGCGGTCGCGATGGACGAATTTTTCTTTTTTTCTCTCTTCGTTCCCCCACAAGCACCTCAATTGACCGAAAATACCCAAGGCCCTCCGAGCCCGGGGTTATGTACGTATGCACTTGAATGTACTTGAGTATGTGCACTTTTTTTACTTGCCAACTTGAAGCCCTCACCTTGCAGAAAATCCTCCTCTTTTGTAAAGGTCCGCTGTCTTCTTCAAGGATTGATCCAGCTGAAAAGTACCCTCTTACGGAGTGGAGGAAAAAAAGGGCCATTTACAGTACTCGAGCACAGCTTTCCCCTTTTTGAAGCCTAACCCGAGCCAATTCGTTCTTTATTTTTGTCCACCGTTTTTGGTCTACACATTTAGAGCTGACTGTTTTTGGTGTTAATATGTTACTGCAATGGGGTGATGAACCCAGGAACAGGAAGAAGAGGAAGAAAATGTCGTGCGACGTTTACACTACCCTACATGGCATATGCTACTGTATGCTTTCGGTCTTTACCCACTATACCGCAACAGTGCAGTACTATACAGTGCAGCACCGGCGACTCCAAAAAGGGAGATATGAAAGAGCCACGCATAGACAATAAATCAAAGTGTAATTGTAGTATCATACCATTCTCCTCCTCCTCTCAAAACAAGAACCCTCCTCCTCATCGCTACGATAATTACTTAAACAAGCTCGGGTAAGTGCACTACTCCAATAAACGGGAAAAAAAAAGAGACAAGGCTATCCTTCCCTTCCTCCCTCCTAGCGATCGGGGAAAATAAAAACGATAGCCAACCCACCACCACCACCACAAAATCAATTTGCTGCCCTTATCATCAGCTGATTTAAAATTCATGCATGCAGCTCGGCTCTTGCAACGTCGCTCCCTATATTTTTTTTAAACTAACCTGATTAGCAAGCTACTTGTACCCTACAGGAAGTTGACGACATCGGGTTTTGAACCGTTTGATTGATTCGCCTGTGAGTGGATTTTTTTTCTTTTTCCTTTCCCTTGCTCTCCTTCGGTAAAACGGGCGTAGTGACGTTTTGTTCCGGGCTGGTTTTTGTTTTTGTCCCTTGCGAAGAGGTGGGTTAAGCTGGGCAAGATTCTGCGTATAGCACTCTACCCGGGTACTGTTAGGATACCTCGGACCGTAGCGCTACGAGTACGACGACTGACTAACTGGCAAAGGCAGGAGGAAGTATACTCTGATGAAGGAGAAGGGGGTGTTTAAGCCTTTGGAGTCCGATTGTTACGGTCTACTGTCGTCTTTCATATTATCCATCCTTCCGCAAGTGTATGGTTAGTTGCTTAACTTACTGAGTGAGCTACCTGACAATTACCCATTCCAATGCTCGGAATGGATATTATCTGGGATGGAAAAAAGTATTCACGATATCTCTCAGCTGTGCTCTACTTCTATAACACTCTCTGACATTCGCAACACACTAAACATCGCTGAAACGCCCACCCGTTGATTGTTCCGTGGACACTCACACACACAAGCGCCTCAGGTCATCGACCGGGGAGGGGAGAAAAGAAAAGAAAAAACTACACTCAGACAGCCGATCAATACAAGTAGAACTGGCTTCTCCTTCTTTCCTTCTATTATTCATACCGCAATGACTATCTTCTTCTCCTCCTCCTCCCCCTCCTCTCCTCAATCCAAACACGGGGGTGGGCTTCCAAATGTTCCAGCGCCCTTCTCAATCATTTCAATCTCCACAGCAGGTACTACTGCACATAAAACCACATACAGTATTCCCCCCCGTGTGCGAGCACACAAGTTATGTATGTGCTTCCGTATGGGTGAGGACGTGTTTGTTTACTTGTGTGTAAGTTGGTCTTGATTTTCCCTCCCCTCCCCTTTTATTTCCCTTACCTTACCCTAGCCGGAGGACAGTGGGGGAAGGGATCACTAGACCTCACTAGTACGATCGTACATATTATGATACATACTACACCAGCTTAATCCAGTACATACAGTAGATCTCCCATCGTATTGTTTTTTCCCCAGCAGGACATGATATCGGCACATTAGGTTTTAGCCCCCATTCCCCTTCACGGGGATTATTGAGAGTTGATGAGTGGGGGGGTCGTTCGTTCGTAGGGTGGGATGAGAGAGGGAGAGAGAGAGAAAGAGAGGGGAGGGAATGAGGAAACTTAGCAAGCGCTCGCTTCCAAATGGTATAATAAACTTCCCACCACCACCACTGCCATACCACACACAGACTCGATTCCTGAAGAAATATAGTTATAGTAAACTATTCGTAACCGTCCGACGTTTGTAAACACAGCTACTATTGCATACGATACTTACTTACTAATTAAGATCCTGAGGCTCCGGCCCATTTTTTTACTTTTCTGGCCCGTATGCAATAGCAGCTGCGTTCACGAGTGTCAGATGAAAAAAAATCACAAGCAAGCAAGCAGGCAGGACAGCCATGACGGACGGTGGTAATGTCAGTTAGTGGGGGTTTCTTTGTTTTTTTGTTTTTTTGTTTTGTGGCCTTCCTTTTTTTCTTGCTTTTCTTGCTCTTTCTTTCCTTTTTTTTCCCTCCCCCCTCGCAGGCGGGGGGAGGGGAGGGGTGGGGTGAGATGTATGGAAGAGGCACTGTCGTATATCATAAAAAGGGACAGAGAGGGGGGGAGGAGAAGTACTCGTAGAGGAGGGAAGGGAAGGGAAGTGGGAGATCTACGGGGGGATTTTTTATTTTTTTTTAGCACGTGGAGGGCATGGATGGTGGAGTATGTCAGGAGAAAGAAGAAAAGGAAAAAAAGGAAAGAAGGAAAAATGGCACAGTTAGAGGAATTTGTGATGATCTACCTTTTTCTGATGATACAGGAAGGAAGGGGTGGACTTGCTCTGTCGTCGTCGTCAATATTGTTATATTTCTTTTTTATCATTTTTCATTGGTTTCTTTTTCTCTCTCTCTTTATTTCGTCATGATGTTATGATGATGATGTGATATGAGAGTTTCCTTACTGAACTGAGATGTGCTAGTATCATGCTTTTGCTTCTTGTAGCTCCGGTTTCATGATATTATATAATAGTGCTGTTGTTAGGAGGATGCCCTGTGCTATTGGAGTAGTGGTGTATTGTCCTCCTTGTCGTCCTGATAGCAGGAGTAAGTGTCACAAGATAGTTAGCTAGTTAGTCTTAGGAAAGGGAGTCCGGACCAAGCCAGACCGGACCAGACCAGAGCTGTATCACACCACAAAAGTATCATTCCAGAGTCATTGCACTTTAGTATACCGGGGCCAGACAGGCCCTTAACCATGGCAGTGTGGTCATTACAGGATAGCATCACGCCTCGTGCTTTGTACTTTACGTAGCAGATTGCGCCATGAGGTTTCGCCGGGGAAAGGGAAGCCTAGACCGAGGTTTTTCATTTTTTTATATCGCAATGGCAATCTCCGCTCGACCCCGATTTTCTTCGAGGTTGTCCGTAGGGGTGTACAAATAGACAGGTTGATATCATACTTGGACTTCTTTAACACACTCGTAAGGATGGGTGGTGGTGGCAATGATAATTTGAGAGTTGAAAATACCATTTCGATCGTGAGAAATATAAACCCTCCAAATAGCTCATTTATACATGAAGATTGAAACTAAAATGAAGTGTTTGTCAAAGTGGTGAAATAAGGAAATGAAAGGAAAAAGAAAAGAAAATGGACAAAAAAGAAACGCACGTGGTTGTGATGAGAAATACGCCGGCTGCCCTAGGTTATGATGATGATCACGAGAATGATGGTGAACCCCTCTCCCGCCCTTTCCTCCCTTCTTTTTTTTCTTTCCTTCCTTCCATTCTTCCATTCTTCGGCAAATTAACGGGAGGAAAGGGCGGGGGGAAGAAGAAAACAAAGTAGAGTCAAAAAACGGCAAACCATCCAAAGAAAAAGAAAAAAATGACCCAAAAAGGGAACAGCAGCTCGAAATTTCAACCATTGGCCATGGCCAAGGGAAAAGGGGACAAGCAAGGAAATATGAAAATTAACAAAAGTGAAAAAGATAGATCCCGCTGCAAAAATTGAAAGGCAAGTTAGCCCTCAATGTTACCATACAAGAAAAAGCGAAAACATGAAAAATAGCTAAGTAAGTAAAAGCATACCAAGAACACCAGGCGCCGAAAAACACCGCAAGTTTTATTTAATCGAGAACCAAAACCCGAAGGGGAAGGGGGGAAAGGGACAACAACAGCACACGCAACCCCCATACACGCCCAGCACCCCCAAGCTCGGCCATGGCTACTACTGCTACGGCCGTAGCCTGTGGGGGGAGGTGGGGGTGGAGATGGTGGCTGAGGAGCGGCCCACATCACGCGTTCGTGGCCTCACCCGCCGCCGCCGCATCCTCACAGGTATCGCAGTCGTACTCGTGATCGACTTCCTTCGCTTTATATACAGTGCATTTCCCGTTCGCAGTTCGAGAGTTTGCACATGTGACTGTCGACACCATGTAATGGCCACAGGTGTAAACATGCGTGAATCGTGTGCACATGGTTGGAATTTTGTGTGTTGGGGGAGGGGGGGGGTGAGTTTGTGTAGGTTGGTTGGTGGGGAGGTTGGAGTATGGGCTTTTGGGCGAGCGAGTGAGCGGGCGAGTAAAGTTTGTAAGGTTGGTATTGTTGATTGTTGTATTTGTTGTTATTGTGATTCGCCTTGCGTTCTCGTAAGAGGTTCGTTTGTTGGAAATGTGTGCGCGGGAGTTTGTATGGGAAGATTGGCGATTGACGATTGACGGGGGGCTAAGGTAAGGTACGGCAGGCACGGTAGGTAGGTATAGGCAATGTGCAGAGAGTAGGCTATGTTGTGTATGAAGGCAGGCAGGTAGGTAGGTAGATATGTAGGTAGGCGGTGGTGCTGGTGGGTTGTGGGGTTTCGGATAAGAGTAAGGGCTCGAGATGTGATTATAGAGTCGTTATCGGAGAGTATCGTCTTTCTTCTTCGTTATAGTAATAGAAAGGGGAAAAAAGCGGCAGTTTCTCTCTCTCTCTCTTCCTCCTTCTTCCAATTCCCTTCGCCGTGAAAGGGAAATAAAGTAAAACAAAAGAAGGGTGTGTGTGTGCAAGTTTGATCTTTCGCAAAAGGGCGAGGAAAAGTGCAAGAGCGAACTTTATAGATAGGGAGCCTGGAATAAAGGAATCACGGATTGTCGCAGTCAGGGGAAGGAGCAGCAAGGATTCCAGCAGATCGCCCGGGAAGCACAGATGCTGGCCAGGAGCTGGAGGTGCGGAGTGGGGCTCCAGGCGAGTGAGATGGGCGAAGCTCGTTGATAGGTTGAGCTTCTTGTGTCCGGAGTTCCTTAGCGTGAGCACGGGGCGCGCAGGTTTAGGAAAGGGCTAAGTGAAAAAAAGACCTCGGAGGTCCTAACGGTAAAAAAACGGAGCTCTGTCGAAATGCAAGAGAACGGGGGATAATGAGGAGAGGGCCTTATCGCAAGAGCGGGGAGAAGAAGGGGATGTGTAAATAGGCGGAAATTGAAGAGCTGTCCAAGAGAGTCGTTTTCTGTGGGAAAAATGCAAATAAATGATTGATGACTTCAAGATTGCTTATGGCTGCGTTTGTGGGGAGAGGGAATCATGTCCTATCTTATATACACATTCAGAAGGATCCCGAGTTCGCGGTACCGGCCCGTTTTTAGTAATTATTCATTTTATCTGTATTTGCCTGCTCTCTTCTTCCTTTTTTGTGGATTGTTATTGTCCTGTTGTTGATCCAGTATTTCGGTTCTCTGACGGAGACACAGTGCAGCGTCTGGTTACTATGAGAATGGCGGAGGTAAGATACTAGATACAGCAGAGCGAACCCATCCACGATATCACGGGGCGTGTCCCTCAGGAGCCTTTGGCCATATCAGAGGTTCACAGTATTGGTAGCTATCATAACTAGAAAGGTCTATACCTATACCAGTCATCCATAAATGGTCGATTTACTCACCCTCTTCAAGGTTTCCAATTATCTGATTCCTGCCCTGCTTTTACTTTTCTCCGCCAAAGATGTAGATGGGATACAAGGCGACATCTGCGAAGCATTGGCTTTCCTACCTTTACTCTCCCCCTCCTGGCCTCTCCTTGCTGATTAGCTGGCTGGCCTGGTCCTCTCTGCCAAAGCAGAAGACATGAAAGGCCTCATGTGGGGGGCCATTCATACATACATACATACATACACATACATAATACATACATACACATACGCACACTCCCTATACACTGGTGCACCACTCAGAAGCCGCGACAAACCAAGCCCTGAACGGACCACGAGCCAAAATACTACATACAAAACGATATCTTACGCTACCTATTCTGTCTGTCCGTCAGCTAGGCGGCGAAGGTGATTTCGGCTCCCCCAAGGGAGAAGGGGTAGCATAGCAGAAAGGCGTGTGTATGGTAGATGGAAAAGAAGGAAAAGAGGCACCGGGCCTTTCTATTTGACGCAACTTTTTGTACTAGCAAGCAGGTCGGAAGCCAACGAAGAGCAGATAGTTGGACCAAGAATATGCGCCCCAGGCTGTATTGTACCCTAACGCCCAAGTTCGCAAGGTTCCACCGAATCAAGACTCTCACACACCGCCCTCTTTTCCTTTCTCTCTACTCCCATGATACAGAGGGCGATCCTTTAGCCGTTTCGCTCATTCTTTTCCCCATTTATTTTGTGGCCGCCACCCCCCTCACCCCCCCTTTCCCTTGAAAATAAAATGTAAAAGGGTCAATTGGAATAACGAAACGAGAGAAAAGTTGTTTGACTGGCTGGCCAGCAGGTTAGTTTGTACATTTAATAACAGGTCCACTGGGGGAGCCCAAAGCCACAAGTAATTTTTCCGCAGAGTGTTAGGGTGTTCCGAGACAAGTATCTATAATGGCTTTCACCGCAAATTAACGAACCCCGAATACAAGACGGACGAGTGGATGACATTGCCCAAGAGCATGCGAGCATGGGAAAGGGTTCTCCTTTCTTTTCTTTTCCATTTTGACAGGCATCATTTTAGGAGGCGCGCATCCGGGGGGACCAACGCCCCCGAGATCACACCGATCTTTGCCGAGACTCCTTCTAGGAAAAAGTATCGTAATAAACGCGATCGGAACACCTCCTGTGAATAGGTGAAAAAGGTCTTATTTTGCGAATTGCCTTGTTGGCAAGCTTATGTAGGGTAGGGAAAGAGTTGGGATGTACTACCGTAGTAGAGTCCGGTAGAGTCAAGAAAGAGCTGCTCGCAAAGGGGACCTGGGGTGATACCCGGAACCGTTATGGGAAACCTTTGTTGTGTGGTGGGGGGCCGTTGGCAGTTGGACGGGTACCCTACCCTTTGCTTGCTTTCCCACTCTAGTACAGGCGTTGTGCGTGTGGTTACATGTAGCCCAATTTCAATGTACTCTACTGAATCGATCCAACTGCAAACGTTTTTCCCCTCCCCTCTTAATGTTAGATTCGCCAGGGGACCGAATGAGTTGATTGTGAGTGTTATATCTTTTTTGAGCTTGAGGAACTTCGAATAAAATGCCTTGTCGGACAGGGACAGAAACACAACGCATAACAATGACTATTCCGGGGACTTTAGACGCCTGCCGCGGTAGAATTGGATAATAGTGATCCAAACGTTGCCATTCGCTACCTACCCAACCGGATGCGTTTCCTCTTGCACCTTATAGGCTTCTTTGATATTGGTGAGTAAATTAAGGGCGTAAATATCGAGGCAGTGGAGCAGATGAAACTCGAAGAACTGTTATGTTGACTGCAGTCGGTGCAACACTTACCGGTACCACAACCGGCACGAATCGGTCTGCCGGTTTAAGTTATCCTCAAAATTGGTATCGCCGATGAGGGACACACAGTCCAGGAATTGATAAAAAGATACATGACTGGCAGCCCGTCCAGTCATCAAGTGTACATACAGTGTACAGTACGGTACGTACCCACCGCCAGCTTCCAGCCGCCTACATACGTGTGAGCACCCGTTCCGAACGCCGAGCAACAGCAATGCATAACGGATTCTTCTTGGGTTGTCCTTTTCAACAGACCAAGTCATGGGGAGTGAAGTGCCATCATTCAGCTATCATGTATTGACCTAAGTGTGGTAGGATTCCGTGTTTATTACTTTTTGTATGGAGGGTGCAATGAGACGTTCGTTGAAACTAATATATAAATTATAGAGAAGGGGCAAAGGGGGGAAAGAAAAGGAACTACCAAACCCTCGGAACAATCGACCTCAAGTACGAGCAAAGTAGTACAATAGAGTACTAAGGTGGTAACCCATGCAGAACATCAAAGTTCGGCTGCTGGGAGGTTTGCAGATCCCGCAGCGGGTGACTAGAGATAGATACGAGCACTCAACCCTATCCTGGGAATAGTGAAATGAAATAATTCCTCATATCCATGCATATATGGACTGGTACTGTAGGTAGAGATTAAAAATAAGAAAAAAACAGAAAGGAATATAGAGTTCACACCGTCTCTCATTAAACTTTCGATCTTTCCTCCCCTTGATCACTCGCAATGAATCGCGTGATGTAGCATGTCGGTTAGGCCGTGTCCGCTACGAGCTCTTGAGTGCCGGCACAGTACCGGTACTTTGCACGGGCTGTCAGGATACGGCCACCGCCAGGCCCTATGAGATACCTTCCCTGATGAGGTATCGGATCGTACTTCTAGGACCGCGCTATGCTTGCAACTTTAGGTTCTTTTTTTTTCTTTTTCACCCTTTTTATGTACTCAGTCGGCCCTTAACACAAATAGGTATGGGGCATTGGACATCCTTACCGGGATACACGCAAGACTTGTGACAATGCTTATGTCAAAATGTACATACTGTACTCTTTCCCTGGTTTTCAAATAACGGCCTGATTGGTGTCTTTCTTCTCGGCAATCGAGTGCCCCATGTCGGCCTTATGTGAGAGTAATGATTGGAAGCTTCAAGCGGAAAAGACAAATGTGTCAGTCAATAATGCAGTGAATTTTCTTCCACATACAGAGCGGCATATATTTCATCCTTCCCCCTTCCCCTTCCCCCCACCCCCCGGTCCAAGGAATGTATGCACATCTTAGTTCCACATCAGACCTTTCCCTTCTTTCCGTAACAAAATAAGGGAACAAGAAAAAAAGGAAAGAGAAAAAAAAGAGAGGCGATGTAGGGCATCATTTCTCAACAGCTACCGCTGCCAACGTTTTCTGCGATCATTTCTGAGGAGAAAAAAAATCTCCCGTGAACGACACAAATACACTGGGTGTTAGAAACCCCACGGGCTTCGCGATTATGCAAAGGGAAAAAGAGCTCGTGCCTCTTTCAGCACACGAGTGGAGTACGGTATCGGAAACCCCGCCGGTAGGAGCAGTGGGTGCAGGGTCTTTCTTTAACCACCTTAGTGAGCGGTCATTAGATATTGATCCTTGAGGCCAGACTTGGCGCTCAATCTTTCTCCGGGAAGATTAACTTTCTTGTCCGCTTTCCTCCAGCAGAGTGTCGACCTATTCGGGATTACCCATAGGCGATCGGGGAGAGGGAAAAGTTAAACACTATTGGTTCACCATCTCCCATCCTCTCTCCCTCCACTTGGAAAATGCAAACATAGGCTCTTCCACTGGGGACTAACCTCTCGTCAATGATTTGGCCGTTTCCCCCTTCGGCAGGGAGACCTAAGAATTTGTAGAATACAAAGTTATGAAGAGCGTCTTTTTTTTGCTCCTTTCGTTAGTGATAAACTGAGCAGGAAAAGGTGAGAAAAATAAGAGAAATGGGGAGGGGATAGAGTGCATCGATAGTTTGCGGGACTACCTTTCCCCCCCTTTTTGGTTTGTTTGATGTCTTAACGAGAGTAATGACTTAAACATATTGTATCGTGGGGTTGTCTTCGTCAGCAAACATGGTCCGTATCGGTAGGTGGTATTCGAGTTGATGGAACTATATTGTAAGTTTAGGCTTTGCGCGACGCATCATGTAGTCAGTTCCACACCCAACCCACCACCCCCACAAAAAATTGATCGCCTTGAGAGGGAGAAACCCGCTTCTCTGCCGAAGTGGAAAAAAAGAAAGAAAGAAATATCCCTTCAGATGCTCGCAGTAAACTAATCATGAACAAACTGTGCCATCTGACACTTTTGGTTCAGTCCTATATTCCCCGGATTTACAGAAGAAACAAGCCACAGCGGCACGCAAAGAGGGGGGAGGGAAAAAAGAAAACATTTAAGATAACGTCTTGCACATCCGGCGTACCCTTGTTCACCTTCTCCCGTTTAAAAACAAAAAAGGAAAAACCTACTCAAGTCTAACGAGAAAACTAGCCAAAGAGCTTTCGTTATTTACGGTGCCCTTACCGCACAGTACTGTAAAAGTAGCGTTGTGCCCCTCTTTTTATTATTATTATTATTATTTGAAATGTCTTTGATAGGAGCGCCTAATGTTGATCTTTGCCTGCGCCTACGGCATGCATGTTATTGCATGTCCAAAGGGAAAGTTGAGAAAGGAAATAAGAAGTGCTAAGAGAGTCATGTTTTTCCCTGTGCCACGAAGAATCTCGCTATTTGTCCCTTCGAATGTAGTCTTGGTCGGATGCTTTTTTTTAAACCCCTGCCCGCATGACGGGTCCCTCTCCCTCTTGATGCACAAATATACGGAACGCAAGGTGAGACGCCAATGTAGTGGGGGGTTTAAAAGAGATGGAAAACACAAGAGAAGGAAGAATTTGTGATAAGGTGGCTAGAAAAAGGGAGCAAGAGAGAAAGAACGTAGAGTGAGGAGAGAAGAGATCTGCCAGTGTGACTTGCTTCTTCTTCTTATGATGCCCTTTATTCTTCAGTATTCTTTTTTTCTTCTACTCATATTACCTTTCTCTGGTACTTGTACAGTGCATGGGTCAAGTAGGAGGGTGGCGTATTTTGAATAAACCCCCTTGAACAGGTAGTGCATGACGATGCATCAGCTAATGCTCTTCGTAACTTGACTATTCCACCTCCTCCACGAGGAGGGAAGTTGGCAGGTTAAAGCAAGCAAGTGATGTAAGGTAGATCTAATCGGACTTTAAAACTCAGCCCAGTCTAAGAGGCTCAAGAGGCTTTATTCCTCACTTTCCCTCTTGCTCCTCTCCCTGCTGAGCATGCGCTTCGAGGTCCCAGGCTATCCCTGCCATTTTTTATGATGCGATGAGCTGAGATTCCGATTTCTCTTATTCTCTCCATCTATCCAGACAGTTAAGGATGCAAGCAGGTAGTGCAGTAGCTTCAGCATGATCAGACATGCAACTCTGCTTCTCCTACGTCCTCTTCCTCCACCCCTGCCTTATTATGCTCCACCCACCCCTCCAAAGATCACGCCAACACCCCGCAGTTGCGAAAGCTAGGTTGAATAGGCTGCATCCAGGCCAGGAAGGCAGGCATGTGGAAAGGGAAAAAGAAAAAAGGAAAAGAAAAAAGAAACGTGTCTGGATGCTGCGGATTTTCTCTGCATGGAGTTTGCACAGTACCAGGTTTTGATGAGACTACAAGTAGCTGATATTGACTGGGTTATCCTGGTGCGGTATATACATTGGCGTCTATCTTATCCCGCTTCCCGCCTACATTACTCGAGTAGGGTATGATACATTCCCGCCTCATCCTCATCCTCCTTCTAATCCTCTAGAAACGGTTTCCATGGCCATTGTATGTCGGTACTACTGTGGGGACTTACGCGTGTGCCTATGCCGTGATCTACCTAGACAAAGCCCTTTTCTTAGGCAGAGCCATTCAGCCCCGGACTAAAAAAGCATTTATTGAGCCCAGGGTTCGAGTGGATCTGTATGCAAAAATGCGTTACCCACACCAAAGCCTTTCAACTTGAAAACTTGCATAAACGTCTTTCAATCCTAGGACTAAGTGGCTCTAATCCCTTGGCGTATTTTCTCTATTTTTCATAATATAATTTGAAATTCGTGACCAACCAAGCGTTGGCTACCCCTACCCCCCCTCCCCCCCACAGTCACTGATCAGCGCCAAATAAGCATTCAGACAGGATCGATACCGTCGCACTGCCAGCCTCGTGAGCCACGGAGTCATCTCCCCATCGGCTGACTGGAGAGTAAGGCGGGGGGAGGGGAAATAGAGCAAAAACGCGCCTTGATCGTAGATGCTACCAACCTTATTGACTCCATCCACCACCACTTCATGATCACATCCATGTAACTTGCAGATCACCCGCCCCTCCCTTTCCCTCGCCTCTCGGTACTTGGCGGATTGATGTTTCAAGGAAGGAAGGAAGGAAGGAAGAAAGGAAGGAAGGAAGGAAGGAAGGCGTGATGTGCTGCTGCCCGAGGCATAAAATTAAAAATAAAAAGCGTCCGCCAACTGAAGGGTAGGGCAGAGAAAGATGGTAGGCATCACATGGTGAGCGGGATTGACGGAGAATGAAAACAGAAATATTCCATATATGTCGAAATCTTGGAGACGGCCTTATTAGCCTGAACAAAGGGAGTTTATGGGGAAGAGGCAGGGAGGGGATTTGCTGAGCATGGGATCTACGGTACGGAGGGGAAGAAGGAAAGAAGCAATTTTTTCCTTCCCCATTGCTGTGATGCTGTGGTACTGCAATGCCATCGGGATTTGCCATGCCGATGCATGTAATTTACTCGTACAGTATCTCAGTCTTCGCTATGGGCTGCCATAACCATGATTTGATTTTGTTTTCCTCTTATGCAGCTAACTTAGCAAACCGGTGTTGCGCAGTTGGTTGATTAGCCAGTTGACCTAAATATATAAAAGAGCTCAACCGGGATGCAAGGGGCACAGCACAGTACGGTACAGCATGGCCATTATCAGCGACGGTTTTGACGGCTGTATGTCCCTATGTACTCAGCCCGGTGGGTAGCGCTGTAGGTTGACTCGCGGTAGACTTCTCATCCAATCGTTATGGTGTTCGTACCTGCACAGTAATGCACTGCACAGCACTCCCATAGCGATCAGATCAGGAACGGAGGCGTTAACAATATGGGAGCTAGCTAGCCAGCGAGGGCGGTATTTTATTATTATTATCCTTTTCCTCCGTGGAAACCTCTATCTGATACTCGTCTCAGTCCAGATGCATCCGGAAACAGGGGTCGAGGGTTTATCTGGGCGCTCAGATACTGGTACGCACTGATCTTTTGCAATATATTTTGTGAATCCCTGTATTCGGATAACTTCCTGCCTGAGGCAGTACGGCGCAATACGGCCGAGTGACTGATCGGGCTGAGATGGTACCCTATATTGCTCCGACTTATTATTGTTATTTATGACAGGCTAACTTGACTTTTCTTAGTCGTATCTCAAACAATGTTTCAGTCGGAGTTGGAGATATCCTCGGAAGCAAATCACCACTTAGCATGGCGGAGAATTTCTTGCTCAATCTGTCTTATCTATGCGACGACAGCGGGAGAGTCGTATCACATTACCGTATCATATCTTGTTCCAAGACACTTTTTTCCTTTTCCTCTGTCTCGCTCTGTTTTGGTTTAGACCTTTACATAGTATAAATATATGATATTAACTTGCTCGGTCCGGATCCTGACGTAGTGAGAGAGAAGGAGATGCAAAGTTGTGCAGAGAGAGAGAACCTCGGATGTACGGTAGGGATGTGTTCCGTAGCCAATATACCTTTCTATCGAATTTTGGGGGGAGGAATTTGAAATTTGATATATTTGTGTTGATTAGTTCTGGACCCGTGACCACATACTCCCTGGCGTGGGATATCGTGCGATGGGCATGGTGGCAGCAGGATAAGTGCATGCGGTGCAGTGCAAGTGCTATGCATACCGAACCTGTCTATCGTTGCGATGAGAGAGGACTCGAATGCTCCATTGTATACTGCACAGTAATATGGCCTGCATAAAGGTGTTCCTTGCAGACAGCACACATTTTGTCTGCCTACACATCCTGGCGCATCGCAATCCACCCCCCCATTTCTCAGACCGGCGAAAATTGAGATAACCCGGAGAGCGCAACTGCGTGCATATATACTCTCGCACTCTGCTGATATACCCTAACCCACCCCCTCAAAAAAAAAATAACATTTTTTTATAATATTCCTATACTCAACGTTAGGTTAATTATTACCACCTCACCTAGGATGTTACAAGCCATTCCCTTGTTTATCCGCCAGTAGAGCCCCCCCAGTCCGGTTCGTAACCTGATGTTTTTCTTCAAAACATTTACCCTTTCTCTTACTACCGTACTTTAGTAGCTTAAATCCTTTGCCTACCGTGAGTGCCTTGATTGTTCACCTATGGCCCAAAATGTCCCGGATCGATAGGAAGTATTGGAAATCGCTTCTTGGGACGGAATCAGCCTCGACCCCCTGGGGGAGTAGAGAGGAAGACAGGGGGAAAAGCCCTCAGGTATGATAGGATGTGCTCAGCACACACAATTTCCCTAGTCATAATTAATCACTCGCTTTATCCGTAGTTTTGTGAGCGCACAGTGAAGTATGAGATATAGGGTGTTGTTGTTTTGCATGCATGAATAAGACCCTGTGATCTTTTCATCTCACGGAATCATTGGCGATTACTGTCTTTGTTTTTCCCCCTACCCTTTACTTTTTTATGTTTGTGGAACGCCCCCCGCGGTGGAGAGGGGGGGAGATGTTGGTTTTTAATGAGTGAATTAGATGCGGGGGGAGTTAGATCGCGGCAGGTACTTGTGATTTTTCTTCCCTTTCCTCTCCTTTTTGGCTGTCGCGGCACAGCACAACCAGCAGGGGCCACCACGCGACCACTAAGGTTGCCGGATGACTTAGAGTAGAATCTCAGAAATCCACACTTTCTGTTTGGGGTGTAGCAATATCTGATCTAGGGGCAAGTGCTCCTAAGGGAGATTAGTGTTTTCTTAACGTAACATAGAATTGGTCTAGCTGGTCTATTGAATCTCGTCTACCAAAATTTGTAATTCATTTAACCGATTGAATCAAAACATATTCTGGGCACGCACAATGCTTACCTACTCCTGGTCTGGAACGAGTAGCTGCAAGTCTAAGATACCCCCGCCCGGCGTTCTAATTAGCAATAGCTTGTGACCAACGCATGGAAGGCAATAATGGGCATCATCCTCACAGATTGCCCTGCCAACAAACGGGGGGAGATCTAGTGAGTAAGAAATAGTCAAAGGGGTGGGGGGTAGGAGGAGGGAAACAGTAATAACAGAATTGGATTATGATACATATATCCAATGAAAACCTACGGGTTCTGAGGGTAATCCCCATGATTGATTGATGGGGTTAAGCATTCCACCCCCCAGAGTGACTCTAGATATAGACTATATTCAATATGCCGAGTTTCTACAGTACCAACTCAGGGCAGAGGGGAAATAAATAAATAAGGGCGAAGCAAAGCAACTGCCGGCGAGTTAGGCTCCAACGTGCAGTTGTAGAGATCAAAACCGAGACATAAGGGTTATCCGAGAGCTGCAAGTAACCTTTGCTTACCCATCAGGGTCCGCGCTCCCCCTTCATCCGTTTCAAAGGGCCTAGCCTCCTCAACTCACAAGCACCCAGTACGTTATACGTGCTCGCCCATCTGAGTATGGGCGCTCAGATGTGCGCGGGTTATTTTTCATACTCGAGTGCTGGTTTTTGGCCCTTGTGTTTGGGTACTTCATCCCTAGCACCTATAGCCTATTTATCTTCTGCGGATGTTGCTATACAAATACGGAGAGGTTCACGATAGATCACTCGCCCCAATCAACCTGATTTATGGAGCACCCTAGTTTGTTATCGTTCCTGAAAATATTTTATGTGTTTCCCACTCGAGCCTGCAGAACCGTTTCCGAAACAGCTTCTGTAGCGCTGTAACAGTTTGTTTGCCGAGGTCTGCTCCGGCCTTGCGAAAACGAAAAGGAAGGGAGAAAAAACAAAAAAACCGCTGGCCAGGATATTATAGAAGTTTCGGGCAAGGCGGAGGCGACGGGTGGCACAAATTCCGGCCTACAGTACTCGTACTCTCGTCCTTACCCTCTCCCCACCCCACCCCCCTTTCGAATACCTGTGCGGTAATCGAAAAGGAAATTAGAATTAAGCGAGGTAGTGAGTGGAACCTGAGGGGGAAGGGAGTCTGGTTGCCTCCCCTCGTTAAAAAGAATCAACTGGGACAAGCTTAAATAGATTCACACCAAGCTAGGAAATGTTTCCAACCCTGTGGATCTACCGGCTATTTCCAGTGACGATCTTGATACCACCATCCCATAACCGCCCTCTTCCACTGCTCCCTGCTCTCGGGGTTAGTAAGTTAATTTATTATCTTTTCTTTTCTTTTTTTCTTCGTATCGATGCTCCCCCTCTTCGGCTATTCTATCAAGGTTAGTTCCGTTAACCAATTGACGATGGTGGTTGAGTGGCACGGGTGTGAGACATTGGAGTTGCTTGAAAGAGAGAGTGAGAGTTTTTTTTTTAACCCGCTTTCTGCCCACTCTCCATTTTATACGAGCCGCGCGGTAGCGTTTCCACAGGAGATCACTCGAGGACTTGCGGGTCGGCTCAGAACTCTGTGGGGAAGAGGTGGAGGAGTGGGCGGAGGAGGAGGGGGAGGGAAAGGCAAGGTATCCTGGTCGTGTTAATTCGGACAGTCGGCCTCTGCCCAAAATGTGTACCGTTATTCCCTTCTTTTTTTTCTTTTCTTTCTTCACTTTTTATCGTCCTGCCTCGATCGCTTCGCTTTGGTAGTGTGTTGTACTGGCATAGCGTAGAAACCACGGGACTAACTTGAACTCTAGTGTATGTTTGGTGGTTGAGGAACAAACGGTATGCACAACCGTCACTGTGCTTGCGTTACTATGCCCGGGCAGATTAAGGCTAAGGCAGGGAGGCAGGGAGTTCCGGCCACATAATCCTGGCTAGAGAGCTTGAGACGGAGGAATGGAGCTCACGTGCCATGAATTGAGCTATGTGTTGACTGACTACCGGTGCCTTGAGTGACTGAAGCGTTGTGAAGTGCCGGTATTATGTTTGTATACATCATCGAAGGGATGTGTTTTATCCTGAATAACCAGCACATCCACTCCTACTGGTAGTACGATATGCTTCACTAAGGATCTGAAACTTCAATATATAATTTGAACCTTTTGTAAAGTAAGGAAAAATATGTTACTAATATTGGTTATATGTGCTCGGGGGGATACAGACTCTTAAGGCAAGCCTTCCTATTTATAATGCGCAAAATGCATAGGCCTACAATACCTATGACCCTAGCCCACCGTTAGTTGTGGAAAGAGTCAATTGTCACCCTCTGGTGTAATATAATTGCACGATCGGTGACTAATAGTTTCCTTGTATTGGATAATAACTACTAAGTGGTGCAACGGGGAGTGGGCTGAATAGAACATGACCTGGCTGATGTGTAAATAACTGTGGGAGGGGCATAGTCATAAGCTGTTATCTTTTGTTCAGCACACCTAGTGAACTGATGGCCTAGGCAGGAGTATATATGGGCCATGAGAAAACCATCTTGGCCATTCCGTAGATCACCATGCATATAGATTTTCCTCCATGCATGTCCCCATTTCCTTGCCCACTCCTGCGATAGCAAAGGAAAAACATGTTCATAGAAGCTTCTCCGTGGACCATTCTAACTCCAAAACAGAAGGAGGCGCCCCCAACATCCTTGTAACCTCCGCGATCAACCACAGCTCGCTCCCAGCCTCTGTTAACTCTAGCACCTTGGGGGTTCGCGGGCATATTTCCTCTACCCAACAGCAGACAGACACTACCGATTTCGGTCCACGAGACCTATGAAAACAATTCTCGAACGGGTGTCTTGTGAGGTCATTTTCTTGGACGTATAAATTGCGATCCGCGAGGATCATCATAAAAAAAAGCCAAGCTTGAGAAATAATAATAACAATCGCACGTCTTGAATACTCTCAAAGTTTTATGGTATCGCGGCGCCGACCAGCTGGTCCTCTCAACAAAATGGAGTCCAAAGTCGCCGTGATGGTCCGGAAATTCCCCGGAGGTGACATCCGCTTCCTTCCTCACATGGCTGGAATTGTTTAGAGATGTGATTTTCCTTTCTCGAGTTCGTCCTTTTTATCATGAAAGTTTTCACAAATCGGGATAAATCGCTGTCGCAATGAAGTCCGTGGTAGTCATAAGCAGAGCGTAATTTGGTAGTATTTGTTACTGCACAGAGATTTACAGCCGGAGCCTACCTTACTGTTGGGACTGGCACTGGGGGTGCTTCGGAAATCATCTGAGGGAAAAGATCATGCAGCAGGATGTTCTTTCTGCCCCAGTTGACTGGGGGCGAATTGCCGGCAACCGTTGAAGCCGCCATGCTGGTGATATGTTAGGTATGAGAGGGCGAGGATATGAACATATAGCCTCTAAATACCGTATAATCTCAAATAATCAAACCGGGTGCTATGTCGTTGGAGTTGCCCCTTCAGTAAGGTGTGGTGTTTTTTTCTCTTTCCGAGGGGCTGCGCGGCCCACCTTTCGCCGTGCTTTTCGCTCCCTTTCCAGAGAAGGAAATTTTGGACTACCTAGCACACGGTTCGATTATTTGAGATTATACGGCACGTGAACTGTGCTCGCGCTAGAAAGGGTTTACGGTGGGTCATCTGTACAGTGCAGATGACCATCCTTGTTTATTGTAGGGGAGTTTACAATAAACCTCCTTGATGATTGCGCAAGCCTGTCGGAACATTAATTGAATATACTAGGGTCGTGATGGTGGTTAAACTATATGGAATTCGTTTTGTGGACATACTGGCCGGGGTTGGTGTTGGAAGGTATTTTTCTGGACAGTTGGGGTTGATATGTCTCTTTACACAATTGTTGCTAGAGCTGTTTGCTCGGTCAACCGTCTGTGGTATCGGGTTTGATAGAGGCTAATCAAAGAAGTAGCTTTATAATTACCTCATGTCCTTTCTTACAAGGTAGAAGCTCACAGGAGCTTGTCTAAATCAGGGAATCAATCTGGTAGGTGAGTGATGACTGGCTTTTGTTCAAACAGTAGTTTTGCTACATCCTATCTACATACTGTAAGAACTGGAATAATTGAACCCCGCGCTAAGGCGTTCGAAATTCCCTCTCTTGGATAGGAGGCGAGGAGCGCACAGCGAAAACTGACCCCCTCAGACCGAGCTTAAGGCAGAAAAAAAAGAAAAAAGAGTCAGACCATACCAACAAAGGCAACTCCAACGTCCTAGCGTCAGGTTCAATTATTCTAGTTCTTATGGTATGCTGCAGCGGGTGGATGTATTCGTGGTATCCCTATGAATAGTCACCTAATTGGGTCCACTAGCCCGCACTATATATTAGCCTTGGTTATTGTTAATTCTAACAGCTCCGGTGGTCCAGACAAATTAAAATCTCGACGGAAGTGATTTCCTAGGCATTTCCACCATTAATACGGGTCGTACTCCACGCAATAGCCGCAAAAAGTCGGTTAGTATATATAGAGTTTTCAATTTGATAGAAGGGTTTGAGGAGGGCTGGAAGTGGTGCTATGGGGTCATGCATCGGAAAAAACTGGGATACGGAGATACCTTTCAATGCTGTACCGATTGGAGTAAGTATAATTAATACTCACCGAGTGAGCACAAGTGCTGTGATTTCGGTTTTCACGGGCTAAAATTTGGTGGCTTGGTGAAGCCTGACGAAGGGTCAATCAATAGTGGCTTTATTTTGAGAATGGGAAATTTTAGGTGAACTCTGCTCTTTGATATCGCAGGTCATAGTTTCGTGTTCCTTTGGGTTGCAGCTGTCTATGAGACGCGGTTTCGACACAATTTCCCACGACCCTCAACCCTCAACCTTTAGAGCCCTCTCTACCTTCCTAGCCCTAACCGTCACAACCCTCAACCTTCACAAACTCAACCTCCACAACCCCCACAGCTCCGCAACCCATAACCCTACCATACACTGACAACCACAAATAATATTTTCTCAGCCCATTTCCCTAGCTCATTTTTTCAGTTCATCTTTCCAGTTCATTTCCCTATTCCATTTTTCTAAATTAGGGTTCATAGACCCCGAATATCCTACTCGTATTGCAGTAGTTTATGGGTTGTGAGTTCGATTCATTTTCCCACAACCCCCTCGGCCCCCGTAGAGCTACAACACACAACTCTATAACCTACTAACAGCAACAAGCATGTCAGATTCCGTGCCCCCCCTCACACCAATGGCCCATTGAATCTACCAGTGCTCCACGGCCCTTCCGGGTATGCTCCTCCTGAGCTGCATAGTGTAGGTCGCTGCCAGTGGTTCTTTGCCCTTGGTCCGTCGGGGCACGATGGCCGATTATCAAACAGTTATATACAGCTGTTGGTATGTTTTTGGCTAAGCTCCTTTCGTGATCGTTTACTAACCTCAATTTAGATATGTCGCTACCCTCCAGCTTAGTGATGGCCTTAGGGCTGTCCAGTGTTCGCAAGCGGTCAGTCTGGCCGGGCTTGGGGCCAGGGCGGCCGAGCTAGGCTTTCTTTTGGGGCGGGCCGGGCCGGACTGTGGGCTACAGTCCGGCTTTAAGTGCCTACCTGACTGGGCCTGCATATCTGCAGGTTTTAGATATCTGTAAGCACCTTCAGATATCTGTAAGCACCTTCAGATATCTGCGGGCATCTTCAGATATCTGTAAGCATCTTCAGATATCTGCAGGCATCATCAGATATCTGCGGCCAACTTCAGATATCTGCAGGAATCTTCAGATATCTGCAGGCGTCTTCAGATATCTGCGGGCATCTTCAGATATCTGAGGCATCTTCAGATATCTGCGGGCATCATCAGATATCTGCGGGCATCTTCAGATATCTGCGGGAATCTTCAGATATCTGCGGGCATCTTCAGATATCTGCGGGCATCTTCAGATATCTGCGGGCAACTTCAGATATCTGCGGGCGTCTTCAGATATCTGCAGGCTATCTGCAGGCCCCCCTTGCGAACGCTGGGGCTGTCCAACATGTTGGTGGACTCACTCAGTGTTCCCAAGCGTCCAGCCCGTCCGTCTTTTGCTTAGGACTGGACGGACGCAGGATCTGGGACTCTGCCCATGACGGACGCCTGTCCTATAGTCCGTCCCGTCCGTCTTTTGCTTAGGACTGGACGGACGCGGGATCTGGGGCTCTGCCCAGGACGGACGCCTGTCCTACAGTCCGTCCTAACCGCTGCCCGGGACGGACTGTAGGGCCCTAGAGGTGTCTCACTCCGAAATACCTACAACCAGGGGTTTTTTTTGGATGAGCGGACGCCCTACGCCCAATAGCCAAAGACCCGGACGGGCTGCGGGAGCGGCCATCCTATACGCGGCAAACTCTGTCAACTATCATTAGCCCCTCACGCCCCCGCCGTCCTTTATATTATGCGACTATAGTCAAGTGCCTCTCACGGTGGTACACGATCCCATTTATCCATCACTCGCAAGCACATTTAACTTGGGCACCCCATATCGGTGGGTGCTTCACCATCCTACAGAGATGGGGATATGGTTACCAACCCCGTAATGCTTCCTTAGATTGTAGAATGCTCCTAGGCTTGTTACTAATTGAGGGAGCAGGTAAAACCCCAAGATTCATTCCTGAGCAGAGGGCATTTCTGTGGGTTGGGCTCCTGGGCTCCTGCCCAGGTTATTCATTCCACTTATTTGACCTGATTTCGGAATCGATCTGGAGAGCCGAAATCATGAAACATCACTCATCCCTTCTCCCCTTCTTCCACGGCCCGCTGCTGTCCTGCATCTCCCCTACGGTCTCTTGGCAAGCATGCTATCCCACCCCTAACCTCGGGAAGCACTTCCTCACCTCATAGGGCCCGAGGTCCGAGCCAAGGATGGCCGTCCCGGGATTTCACCAGTGTTCCCAACCATCCAGTCCGTCCGTCTTCGGGGGAGGACGGGACGGACTACGGCTCATAGTCCGTCTTTTTGGGGGTGCTAGGACTACGCCCGGGAAGGTGAGGACCGGACGGACTATAGGGGACTATAGTCCCGGCGCTTGGGCCTCCTGTACTAGCCAAGCTGAATTCATACACCTCCAAACGAATTCTTTTCACATCATGAGACATCACTCTTGCAGTCCCCCACCGTCCCTGGCCGTCCTCACCCTTTCCCAGCCGTCCTCAATAGTCACCTGCCGTTTCCTGCAGTCCCCCGCCGTCCATCCCCTGCCCTGAACTAAAATGTCTCACCCTGTAGGGCCCGCCGTCTTGCCCAAAGACGGCCGTCCTGCACTTAGGCCGCCCCGGACGGACTATAGATAGCCGTCCCATCCCGTCCGGGGCTCTTGGCAGTCCCCGCCCCGCCGGGCCCCCGGACGGTTGGGAACACTGGATTTCACCGCCTTAGACGGACTCCTAGAGGCAGTCCAGTCATGCCCCGTACTCTTGACAGCCACCCCGCCGGACCCCTGACCGTTGGGAGCACTGGCTCGACACAGGGTAATGGGCAAGTCTCATAGGGGTATTGCCGGAGGTTTCTAGGCTTATATATTTTCAGGATGGTTTCACTTGCGTTTTCTGTTTGCTAGCGAAAATCCTTATAAAAATTAGTTCTTCTCCGTTTATAGTTCAAGTCCGGTTCCTCTGGTGCCACTGGCTCTTTCAAGAGTAGCGCCCTAGCAATAAGGCCTCAGCAGAAATCTCTAAGCTAGAGGTTCTTCAGGGAAGAGCTACCTATGAGGAAATTAGTGGTGCGGTGGAGGTAGAAGATACCGGAGAGGAGCCTGCCCCCTCCCTAATATAGTTCAATGAGGTACAAGCACAAATGCTTGCTGGGGCTTCGGTCTCACCCATAGGAGTATCGCTTAAGCCAGGAGTGTAAGTAATGTCATGTTTGGCTATATCCGTAAAATGGTAAGGTTAGGCGTTGATATTGTCCTATTTCTGTCAGTACTGGTATTCAAATTCCCCACCATGGGACCCTCTTACAAGAATGAGGGTCATTGCTTACTTCGAATGTTCGATATCTGAAATAACCGTGCCAGAGACTCCCTAGATAAAGTAGCCTTTACCTGTACCTGACACTTGTACCTGCTATTGCGTTCCCGGGTTTGAATACTTATTAGGTGTAACCTGTGATTCCTATCGCTGCGATTATGATTTCTGCTTATTGAGTTTTAGTGGTTTTATGGGGGCTTGCAGAGGTATTCCGGGGGCTAAATGTGTGGGTGATTGTGTAGGGTTGTTGACAGTTTGCGGAATTGTATTGTCTTGGTATGATAACTATTACTATTTCGTGAGCATGGCAGTCAAATGTGAACTATGTGGGGTAATCTGATAGAAAAAGTAGCGTGGAGAGGTCGTTGGGTTTTTTTTCCGTATTATAACTCCCTTCCCCCAAACATATTCAGGAAAGACTAGAGTGATGGATCCAAATCCAAACACCATCTTTCGCTCACTACATACATATGCCCACCCTTTTTCACAAAATCCTCCAACAAAAGAACAAGGCAAATAACTTGGAGAACTTTCTCGGAAATAACCAAATGTAAAATACGTGCCAGTAGGACACACTCCCGCTTGATAGAGCTTTCTACTACTGTGGGCGTAGCAGGTTCCACCATAATCTCCCTTATAATATCCACATACCCGCCATCTAGCTTCAAGTACCTTCCCACATCAATAGTGATAAGAACAGGTATGTTTGGGGTGTGTGGTTAAAGTAGTCGTTTTTGTGATAGGAGTTTCAGGGGGCTTACATACAAACTTCCAAATGTAGTACAGTCATTAAGAAATCGTAATCATCCATAAAGTAGCCATAGTCTTGCTGTTTCGGTAAGGTATGGAGCTTTGGCGATGCCTGGGATGATTGATCCATCAAGCCCAGTAGCCCGCAGTGTTGAATGCCCGAGAACCAAATGGACTCCGTGGAGAATATGGAGGTGATGGCGAAACATACTCGGGGTGTTAGGGTATTATCGACCGAAAGCTCTGGAGAGAGGGAACCTTTACTTGAAATGTCTTCCCTTACTATCCCAGGAGGAAGCAAGGGAATAAGGATATGCGTTAAGGAAATCCGAGATGCGCGACCCGCGGGGGGGGTCTGGATGATTCCATTACGCTTTGTATATACTCCTATATTTACCGTTAGTTTAGAGAGCAAGGATATCAACGAAACGAAGCTTCCAGCTCATCTCCAAAGTCTTGTCATTGGAACCGTATTTTGTTGCACCCCGTTCGAAAAGGCATGCCAACCCAACACAAAGCCCACCCTATCTTTCAGCACAGCCAAAGCCTGGCGGTATGGAATGGGGTTCGCTACGAGTGAGTGAGGTGACGCTTGAGTTTTTTAAGTGGTTTATTCACATGGCCTTACTGATAATACTTGTGTATTTACTGGGCTAGATGATTTTACCTAAGCCCACTAGGATATCGGTTTATCTTATCAGGGGCTGATGCTGCACAGCGGACTAGCACTTGGAGATGTGCGGAATTTCCTATTGCGCTGGCAGAGTGCTTTCTTGGAGATCGATTAGGCGGCCCGGAGATATCAGTCAGGTTCCACGAAAATCGCCGCCTTTCCATGCCAGAGGAATTCCCGTACCGGTAGCGACTAACTCTACCATCCAGCCTCTACAACATCCTAAGTAGGAAGGAGCAGAAAATGTCTCAATTATTCAGTAACAATATTAGCTCTTTGAACACCACTGTCAATACCTTTACCGTCGCTGATCTAATGTCCTGACCTAGTTATCCCCACGGATCCAAGGTTACGCTATCGGAATATCCTAGACCTTAGAGTTGAGAACCTAGGGGAACGGCTCTTAAAACCGAGGAATTTAGAAGTTGGTGCGCAGGCAGTGAGGGGGTGAAACGATAGTGTAGTCTTGTTTTTCTATGGAGATCAGGAGGTTAGCAAGTACCTCCGGGCTCATCCCTAGCTTTTTTGGTACTACTCGCTCGACAAAGGCAGAGACTTAAGTTATCTGAATTTCCATTAGGTCAAGGCTCTTTTTACCGGCCCCTCTTGCCATTTCCTGGGCACACACGTTCTGGGATATTCTCTTTCTCTGAGCGCACAATTCCTCGAATATTCTTTTGTATATTGGGGAATGCACGCAAGAGGAAATATTTGGGATTGTGCAAAATAGCTTGCCCAGCAGCTATTCGATGACTACAGCAACCGCATATTCACAAAAGCTCTCTAGAATGCAGGGAAATTGAGTTTCCCCCATCCTAATATCGACAAGCTTTCCCTGTTCAGTGGGCTACACCATGCATCGTTTTTGGGTAGTCTTGAGATCGTAGCTATTTTGGTGGAGGTGGGAGGTTGGGATATCAACCAAACAGATGACACAAGCAGCGCCCCTCTCCTGTGGGCTGCCTTCAATGGGCATGAAGGAGGGTGAAACCGCTAAAACAGGGCGACTTCAACTCCGGCAAACTGGATATAGATGACCGAGCTCCGTTCTCATGGGCTGTCTGAAGTGGGCACGAGGGAGTGGTGAAAGTGCTTCTCGGACGGAATACGTCAATCCCCACAAACCGAATGCCTAGGCCAAACACCGCTCTGGTATGCTGCTTAGAGTGAGCGCGGGGGAGTGGTGAAGATACATCTCGGACGGGGCAACGTCAACTCCGACAGTCCAAATATCGATGGCTGAACACCACTCTGGTTTCCCGCTTGGAGTGGGTACCAGGGAGTGGTGAAAATATTGCCCGTGAGCAATGTCAGCCCGACAAACCGGATAGGTCCGACCGAACACCACTCTGGTGTGCCGCACGCCGTGGCCGTGGGGGGGTGACATCTCTGCTACAGCCCCCAGAATCTATGACTCTTAGCACGGCATTGCTTCCCTCCCCGTTTCAGATGGCCGGTGCTATACTATCAGATTATCAGTGTGGGCAAAGATTGCGCAAGGTCAGGCTAACTGCGCAGTGCTATATAGAAATAAATGATACAAATTATCACTCCATCCTTTCATAAGTCCCTCTGGCAATAACACTCTAAGATATCAAACTGTTGCCTGCGTGCGGGTGTTGCTCTATAATATCTTGAGCAAGTTTCTAAGAAGCAACCCTCATCCAAACTTCTACAAGGAAGCAAAATGGGAATATCAATGCCTGTCCCCCCCTTCCCATGACCCCACTCCAGAGCCAATTCAGCATCAAATCGCGGTCTTTGAAGCCTTCTTAGGCCCTGTGTCTTCTAGTAGAAATCGTTTCCACCGTGAGAGGGATTTTCCAACTGCCCTCCCGGTTTTCTCCTTTTTCCCCCATACTCCGCTGCACTCTTCCTCTGAAAATCTTGTTTCCGTCTATCATCGAATACCCACCAGGCCAGTAATTGGCCTCCCAGTACTGGATATACGAAAAATGGCTTCGGAATTCTTATCCAAGATTTTGCTATTAAATGTCCTAGCTAGTTCTCGACAATTTTAGTTGGACTGAACAGCCATTAGCTGTGCCTACTCCGACTTCCGGCCCGCATGATTCGTGACCCTTCCCATCCACAACCCCCATGAAAGCGCCCCGATCCAAAAAGAAAGCAGAGCACAAGGTTATCAAGGAGCCATTCCCCGTGCTCACCATCTTTTTTGGACCTTGGGACACCAGGAGGCCGAACAAGAGCATACTTGGTGATGTTTCCCCAAGCTTTATTCCAAACCCGTTTTCCTGCATCTGAGCCTTACAGCTGTAGATGTAGGCCAGAGAATATAACGAAAAGTGGCAAGTTGCAATCAAGGGCTAAATGAGAGCTACCGGGAAGAACCCGCTACCCGAAAATAATGCTTATTGACTGTTTTGAAGTTCGAGGGTGAAGCTCTGCGAGTTTTGTTCGCAGTATAGGCAGCGATGTCGATACCAGAAGAACTGAAACAATTGAGCTTCACGCTAGGGCGTGGAGCAGCTCTCTCCTAGCATGGTCCATGGTATTTTCCTTCTGTCATACCCCTCTGAGCGGGAGGTTGAAACCCAGTTTCTCTCCCGGGTGATTCCCCCGTTTATCTGAAGAGGGGAATTCTAGTCGTCATAGCCCGAGGTGCAATTTTTCCAGTCCTTACCATTGCAAAAAAAAAAACAAAAAAAACAAAAAACACCACAATACCACTTAAAAGGGGAAACAAGTTGTCAAACCTCTTCCTTGGAAGCCCCTTCATCCGTACTCACCGTGGGATTAAGCGTGAACCTGCAGCAAACAGGTGATCCCAATGCCTCAAAATCACTTCTGAAGGCTCCCTTGACAAAAGGAGCCCTCATAGGTGCAGAAGACACACAAAAAGGAGACGACGCCCACACACATGAATGAGAGTCAGAAGTCAGAAATAATGAAGTCATGGTAACCGAGCCTGGGGCAACCCCGGGAATGGCAAAGAATACACAACGAGCTGAACCCCATCCCATATCTCTGAAGCAGTTCCCCGTCCTCCCAACCCTTTCCTAAGAGTTCTAGTTCCCGATATCCAGCCTTCCACCCCAGGTAAGACACAGTCACTCTACAGGAAAGGCAAAAGTGGAGGCCAGCCAGGCCAGGAAGCTTCGAGGATCAAATGCAAACAACACCGGAAGAGAAAACGCACACTATTTACCCCCGCGGCCCTGAATTCCCACAAACAATTCATGCCCTTTCCTCCGCGCTCCCTAACAGGTCGCCCTCCCACCCTTCAGCGGCAGTCCAATCAACGCTTCAATCCTATATATGCCCCTACAATCTCGCGGCGAGGACTCTGCTTTACGACCTTTTTAGATGGACCTAGGGAGCTCCAGGGTTCCTAGAAAGAGCGGGGGAAAAGCGTAACTCCTAGCTGAACAAAGCCAGGACTCTATCCCGATGCAAGGAGGCAATTTGCGGCATGGCTAGGCTGACCGGACTGCCTTTGCACACGCGGGACGCTCCTACCAGCGAGCTCCTCTATCCCGTCCAATCGCAAGCCATACAGTTTACAAAAGGAATATCCACAGGAAATTCCAAATTCATAACCCCAAATACTCGCCAATTCCCACAGCATCCAGGAATGGAGAAATAAATAGCTTAGCGCCAAGCTGAATGGTCATACAGTATGTCAGCGTCTTGTTTCCCAGTGAGATCTCATGGTGGCAATAAATTGAGTTGACCAGACCGTATAAAAGCGCCCCCCCAAGTAGTGCCAAACCCGTTTCTCTATTTCCTATCACACACACCGGCCCATGCATGTGGTTGTGGCTGTTACCCGGTTGGCATCGATATATGATACTACGCCAGCCAAAACTATATGGATAGCCCGATGTAGCTACGAAATTTTTTCAAACAGTAGTGCACATCGCCGCAAAGTACAGCAGGTAGACAGATACATACAAGGTCCCTAACCCCACTGCCCTATCCGCAGCGACTGCCACTCGAAGCGGAAAAAAATACTGCGAGTGATAACACATGACGCGATCATCCTTTTTATCCTCCCTCCTCCGCCTTCTCCTCCTCCTTCTTCATGCCCCGCGCTCCATCGCCCAGATTAACGGCCCCCCTCAAGCCCCCGAACGCCAACACCTCCGCAATCCTCTCGGCCCCGGCGAAGACCATAACTAATCGGTCAATACCGACCCCCCATCCACCCGTCGGCGGCAAGCCCCACTCGAGTGCTTGGCAATACGCCTCGTCGACCCCCTCCCCATCCTCTCCACCCCCAATGACATCATCATCCTTCCACCCGGCTTGCATAACGAGCTTGCGCCTCTGTTCTATCGGCGAGTTCTCCTCTTCGTAGGCGTTTACCAGCTCCTTCCCGTTCACGAACAGCTCCACACGTGAGGAGACGCGCTGGTTGTGCACCAGGCTAGTTTTCGACAGCGGTGAGAGGGCTTCGGGGTGGTTTATTACGAATGTTGGCTCCATGCATTGCGGTTCCAGGTATCTCGAGGAGAGCTTGTCGAGGAGGCGGGGGATGCTTATCATTGGGGGCGTGGGGATAGAGAGGGTTTCGAAGAGTGAGAGTAGTTCTAGCGTCACTGTCTCAGTGTTTTCATGCAGGATGGGCAATTTATGTCCCATAGCTGCTTCCAGTGCCGGGATAAACTCGAGTCTTCGGAAGGGCGCCGTGAAGTCCGTTCCTATCTCTGGGAGATCATTCAGCTTGCCCGATTTTAGCTCTGAGACCTTCCGCGCCATGCTCGAGAGCAGCTGTTCCGTCGTGCTGATGATGTCTTCCAGTCCCGCGTACGCTTGGTAGAACTCACACGTGGTGAACTCGGGATTGTGCGTGCTGTCGATCCCCTCGTTGCGGAATTGCGCGCCTATCTCAAAGACCCGGTCCAGACCGCCAATAACCAGGCGCTTCAACCATAGCTCTGGTGCGATGCGCAGGGCCAGTTGCTTCCCGCGGTAGGCTCTCGTAGCCTCCGTTAGGAAGGGTTTTGCTACCGCGCCGCCGAAAGTATCCGATAAGATGGGCGTCTGGACTTCTACGAAGTCCCGTGAGATGAAGAAGTCGCGGATGTGCTGGATAATATGAGAGCGGAGTCTGAGAATTTGTCCGGCCTGCGGTCGGATCATTAGGTCCACATGTCGATTGTGGAAGCGCGTTTCCGGATCCAGAATTGTTAGCGGGGGGGCGTGGAGAGAGGGAGCTAGAAGTTGTAGATGCGCTGTTGCAAAGATAGAGAGCTCCCCGGCCTTGGTACGGCCTGGATAGCCTGTCACACCTTTTCCATGTAATCCCGTTAGTCCACACAAACAATTATCACGCTAGGGAGTGAGCAAAGACTAACTAACGACATCCCCAATCCTCGTCAGCATCGAGATCCTCCTAAATTCCTCCTTCTCCCCGCCGACCCTCGCGCAGTTAACCACAACTTGCATCTTCTCCCCATCCTGGACGAGATCGTAGAAGATCAGTTTCGAGCTCACATCGCGGTAATTCTTGATTCTGCCTTCGCCGCGTAAGGTGGAACTCAATCTCATTATTACAATAGACAATAAATACAAGTACAAAATCCCTCCCCCAACAACGTGTTGGTGGTGGTGGTAGTGATGAAAACCCACCTCTTATGGTAACCAATTTTTCAATAGAAACGCTCTCATCGCTGCTGCCATTGCCTACGATGATGTGCTCATACTCCCTGCATATCTCGGCTATGCTCTTTACGTTCATGCCTTGGTTGTGGATATGCGGGTAGAGAGGCACATCGCTATCCTGAAGGTTTTTCCGACGCGCCGAGGGCTGGAGGTCTGGCCTTGAAGCTGCTAAAGAGCGCTTGAAACGCTGGGTTATTCGGGGAGTAAATTGTCTACTAGCGAGGATCAAGCGAAGGAGGAGGGGGGCCCGCGAAGTAAACATCTGAGAACAATCGTTAGCAATTGGTCCCCTTCGATAAAGTTAATGATGGTGAAGGGCAGAAAGGGAATCAGAGAGAAGATTTGCATCTTAAAGTCACACGCTAGCCTCAGAGCCAGCGTCATTCGCAACGGTTCTTAAATTCATCTCATCATTTTCCGGGCAGGTTTTAGCAATAGCATCAGCAAACTTAAAGCATACCTTTGTTCAAATTGGCATCCCCACTTCGGTCTTCTTTGTAGAGAGGGGACGCGTTAGTGATCGCTATCGCTCGTATGAGGAGAACGATGGAAAAAAGTGAGGAAGAAAGCGATTCCCACAAAATTTAATTAAAGCTTTCCCTCCAGCGTGCAGAAAACGCTGGGCACCCGGTTGGCCCGAGTGCCATTTCGGTAGGGTAACCCTTATGCGCCTGATAGCAGTGGGTGTTGAAAAGATTAATGGTAAATGCTTCCTAGTTATAATAAAGAATAACATTAAAAATACAAGACTAATTTCGCTTCGTTAGAAAAAAACACCAAAAATACTATCTGTGATGGACTAATTAAGTAAACTAGTTGTAGGAAAATAACTGCTCTCTCTATGGATTAATAGTACGTATGATAGCTAGCATGCAGAACTGAATTTCAGTCCAGCATGCAGCATGGATCAGGGGCTAATGATGGTTATTCAAAATGCTTAAGCATAGAAAAATATTTTCTCTTTACCAAGAATACTTAGAGGTGATAGATGATTTCTCCAATCTCCTTTAGTACTTTTTTACGTTTTTAATGTTATTTTCTAATTGGAAACATGCCCACTCGATCCTGCCTAGTGATACCTTGCTTGTGGTTAACAGTTGACCCACCGCAACAGCAGCTCTTTCCCTAAAAATCAACCCAATTAATTAACCTATCATCTCCAGTATTTTTTCGTATTTTTAGCTAACAAAGCGAAATTGTTCTTGTATTTTTAATGTTATTTATAACTAGAAAATATCTACAGTGCCTTCCGTTGACAACAGCACACCAGCGCGCTAACTCAAGAACAGGTGGTTACCCTACCGAACCAGCACTCAGCGTTGCAAAACCAAATTTCCTGCACGCTATTATCATACACTTGAACCCACCGTTAGCCCCACCACCACCGTCACAACTCAAACCCCACCACCGCCCTCCAAAGCTCCAGCATCGCCCATTATCACCAGCAAGACAACAACAACAAGATCCCCCCCCCAATCACAAACCGCAATGTCATTCCTAGGATTCGGCAAGCCCCAGCCAACTTTGGCCGAGAAGATGGCCGCGGCGGAACAAGAGCTCGAGATGATTACTGATATGTTCAATAGGTTTTTTTTTACCTTCCTTCCTTCCTTCCTTCTCTAAAACCGTTATTTTTTTCGTATTTATTTTTCTCACAACAATCTCAACCTCAATGCACACACACAGGCTCACCCGATCATGCCACAACAAATGCATCCCAACCGATTACAAAGAGGCGGACCTAAATAAGGGCGAGTCGGTCTGCCTCGATCGTTGCGTTTCCAAGTTCTTTGACGTCAACATCCGAGTTTGATCCCCCCCGACCCCCCGGAACACTACGGCAACGCAAACCAAGCTAATCGAGGTGGGGTGGTGGTGGTGGTGATAGGTCAGTGAAGCGATGCAGAGCCAAAGCCAGGCCATGCGAGGTGCTGCCCAGGGCGGCAGTGGCTTCGGTGCTTAAGTTATCTATTTTCCTCCCCCACGAGGTTAGAAGGTATACCGTACATTGCGACGTAATGGGAAACCATGGAAAAGAAAGGAGAGCGCAGGCCACAACTTGTGCTTGGGGTGGAGTCTTTTTTTCTTTTTCTTTTCCCCCTGTACCATATATGCGCCTTACTCCATGTCACCCTCCTCACCATCTTGGAATAATCGGCGTTTGAAAAGTTGAGATACGATATGTTTGGTAACTGCTTCAATTTCCCAAACACCTCTGTGTTTGGATGGAGTAGAAATACACAAAAACTAAAAAGAAGGAAGAAAGCTCCCCTTCAACATGTTCTCTACAGCCACAACCATTTCCACCATCTTCCTGCCGAATTATTAATAAATGTATTGGTACAAAAATGTGTCAAAAACAGAAACTCCCATCACGCCTAGAGAACAATCGACTCCTCGCATTACAAAAGAAACTTCTATGCTCCGAAAATGGGCCATCATGCTTGGCCCGTCAGCTACCTCCTCTTGATCCAAACACAATCGCAAGTAACCATTCCCCCCAACCCCGTTCTATAGCCTCTCCGAGCCCCGAAGCCCTCTCCTCCACCTCCTCAACATTTCTCCCGAAGCCATCTACCGCGTCCTCCACATCTGCCATTTGGCCTCGCACGCTGCCTAGCTCATATTGCAGCCTAGCTCCCAAGGCTTCTACCTCCCTCATTGCCGCCTTCAGGTCCATTGTTTGACGATCAATCATATCCCTCGTTGCCTCTCCCATTGAGTTCACCACCTCCGATCCCCGGCGTAAGTCGCCCTCGAGCTTACCAGCATTAGAGTCTAGATAAGCAAAAATGGTCTCAAGGGTAGCCAACTTGCGGTCCGTCCACTCTGAAACACGGTCGTCTGCAAGTAGGGTTTGGAGGTTTGGGGCATGAAGAGAGAGGGTGTCTAGCGTCAAATCGCTTTCGTCCCGCACGTCATCGAAAGAGGGCAGCAGCCCAGTATCTAATACAGCCTCCTCTGCAACTGAGAAACTCAGCCTTCTTGGCCAATACTCCTCGTGCCTGACTTCGTAGCACTTCTTCAGATACTCAGAAAAGCTCTTATTTCTCTTTCTTCCACACTCTAGCACCCCACCTTCATCGTAATCTATCCACCGGCGTCCTGGTAAGCTTGCATCCACAAACTCCTCCCCGTCTTCATCCTCCTCAGCATCCATTGCTTCTTTATACATACTCGCCGCGTCGCTGTGGTTTCCCGCTGTAACACCGCCATCGCCCGACACGGCGCTCAAGAAGTTGATACCCCCAGCGCCAGCGCTACCGACCGGACTGTCGGTGTGAAAAGGTAACTTTAAGAACGAGGCGACGGAATGTTCGCTCGACCCTTTATACTCCTTCTCATTCCGCTCTGATTCTCTAAGGCCAGATGGAGGTGTTGTCATCCCGGTATGTTCTGTTAAATCTTCGTAGACACCGAAATCCTTTGCAGGTGGTCGTCCGTAATGTCCACGCCCCCTAACATAATCGGCACCAGCCGAAGCAACACCTTTCATGCCCTTCATCCGTCCTGACATACCCTTAAAAACAGCCTTCCTCAGATCTGAGATGTCTTTGCCCTCGTTCTCCTTTTCCTTCACCCCAGGGCTTGTCACAGAACCTCCACCATTGCTACCGAACGAGCTGCTCGTCGGATTGCTCACTATATGGTAGCCAGCAGCAGCAGCATATTCTCCGGAATGTCGAGCCATGCCCTCACTTTCACTAATACTCCCTCCACCAACGCTATTTCTTCTGCTCATGCTAACTGCGGCCGGCAGAGTCTGAGTACCCGCGCTCCCGCCAACCCCACTTCCGGTAGCAGACTGGCTCTTTCGCGGCTTCCCTTGCCAGAGATACTTGCATCGCTCGCCACTCAAGTGTGAAGAAAACTTCTCTATGTCTACTGTTTCGACGCTGGTCCCCTCTACTTTGGCAGAACTGCTACCAACAGCCCTTCCACCCAGATCAACGACAGTACTTTTAATAGCCCTCGGGACCGCAAAGATGTCCCCCGATGTCCCACTCCCATTCTTCATAGCAGCTTTCTGTAGTTTATCCATAGTATCCCTATCTAGTCTCCTAGTCCTGGGTATCCTCTGCTGCCGTTGAAAATGATATATCGCCTTCTTCAGCTGCGGTAAATCAAAAGCATCTTTGGGTATTGGAGCACCGAAAGATGAAAGCCTATTCTTTGCACCTAGTACCATGCCTAGCAATGCAGCAACCGTCGTGGGCCCAAGCGTCCCATCACTTGGCTCGATATTGTAAAACTCTGTACCAAATTCCGTCCACCAATCATATATCCCCCTTTCGGTGATGTCACACAGCAGCCCATCCGCATAGTCCGGCTTCAACTTTTCAAATAAAGTCAATGCAATCTGGCACAACCGGACAAGCTCCATAACAGAAGTGTAAAATGGTATTTTATCCGAGGTTCTATAGAGTTGGTGGAATTTCGTCTGGCTAGCATCTGCAGGCATGCTCAAACTCAAGGCGGACCTCCCCGAGCATCCCATTCTCTTCAAATCCTCATTGACAATGAAGTCCTCCCTATGGAGCCTGACGTCTCCATCGGGGACCGGAACAACCGTCAGTGCGCTCGGGAATGTTGACAGGTTCGTCACCATGAGCCTCCCGTACGGAGTTTCCTTCGGTCGGGCATGGAACTTGGTAACAGCTCTGAAGTATACGCGTAGGCGCGGCGACCACTGAGTCTCATCACGAGGTATACTGAGAACGCTGATTGTTATAACATGACTTGGATCGCCGGTATAGGTCGAGATGACAAAGGTAGGGTGGATACGGGAGCAAGCCCATTGCTCGACAAAGTAAACCTCGTAACCGAAAAGGGTGCGGTGACGATGTACAACGGTAGTGCAAGCCTCCTCTTCCAAGTAGCGAAAGGCTACCTTTTTTCTGATGTTAGTATTGTGAAGGGAGCTCCGGAGAGCTTCACGGGCAATCTTACCGGATCACAGAGAACAAATAATTGTCTATCCGCAGGTAAAATGTCGGCGTGACCCCCCCCTATTCCTTCCATTACTTCCATCTCGGCGCCTCCACTTTCCTTCGGAATGAAGGATCCATTTAAGGAGGTGGAGGTTCCAGAGGTCTTCCGAGGCGGGGTTTGTAACTGAACATTGTATGGGACCGAGGAGGTGGTGGTGGAGCTAGTGGGCACAGGGACAGTAGGCATGGTCCACAGCACCCTATTAATTAACGTCGGTTCAACAGATATTTGGTCGCACTTGTTGTAGATGAAACGCGGCGTCGTTCAAGAACAAGTTCAAGTGCAGGAGGAGGGGTTAGCGAGTTCATCGGGGATCCCAAGAATTGCGAAAAGCCTAAGCCAGGGGTTGTGTTTGTCGATGGCGTGGATAAAAGTTAGACAGACACCGGTAATCGATAGCACCAGCACACCTTCCACCAGAGAAGAGCCGCAAACACGAGGAAGAAAAAATCCACCTCGCCAAACAAGATGAGATGTAGTGTTTAGCCGTTCATATCTCCCTTCTTCCCCCACAGGCCCTATGCCGTGGGATCCAGGCGTTTGGGTAAGCCGCAGAGAAAGAAGGCGCTCATGATCTCCCCGCTCACGTGAAAACAATAAAACCAGGAATGCCAGACAGTACTCGAGCACGGTACAAAAGCTGCGTGAGACGCACAAGAAAACCCTGTTCGAACCAGTTTAGATGGACCACCGGCTCTTTTCCTTGCTTCGACATCTTTGCGAGCAAACAAGCAACCTCGTTTGCACTCAGCGGGGGATGTGATCGTGAGCAAACAGCCGCCGTTCGGCTTCGAATCTTCCTCTCCCAGAATGCATGACATGCCTGAGGCGATCTGACAGCGCCGGTACAGTACCGGTACAGTACAACGGCTGTTCGCCTTAGTTTCTTATTGGCTCAAGTATTTTTATCTTTTTTCACTTTCTCTCGAAAGAGAGAACGTTGCTGTTTGTCTGTGTCACGTACTTGCACGATGACCATCATCGGGGCCTAAGATGCTCACTGCCGATATTGGAAATTGTGGCCTGGTGCATTTGGAATATCTAAGCATAAAGTTTCCTTCATGCCCCCTCCATATCCTGTCCCCGGAATGCCCAAGAACAGTGATTCGGTATTCTACTTGTACACCTCTGCCCGGACCTACCGGTATCCTTGGATTAACCCTGGAACAGGGATCCTGTGGCAGAACCATTCCATCAAGCCCACTTGAGATTGATTAGGCTATCAGAACATTAAGTTGAGATAAAGCGATAGGCCCCCCAGAAAAGCATCCATTCCAATACCCTGTCCGAACTCCGTACCACAAACTCGACGTACAGAGTTGAAATCGAGCGCTCAACCAGAAAGTCGACGAAAAGCCTCGGATGCAAGGAGTGCAATCATATTTGAGCTTAGTTCTAGCGTTTCAGTGAAAGCAAGCACCTTAAGAGGAATGGAATCCGTCAAAAGCTGAAACCTGAGCGAGCTTCAGAGAGTCTGGGCTCTGGCTTCCCGTTTCCCGCGAAAGTTCACTCTAACACCAGACGACTTAGCCGTGACATGATTCATCACTGGCAAAGGGAACAACACGTCGTGTTGACTATTGAGTTTTGCGGAAAGAACATATCAATTCCTCCCTAAGGACTTGCTAGCCATGAGTGGCCCTTGCTTTGTGCATGTAGCTTTAGTTACCGTATGGGTTTTCGCCACCATATCACAATTCCAATGACCATCACGAGCATTTATCCACCCTGGCTACCACAAGCTCTCTTAAGCAATCAAAAAAAAAAAAAAAATCCCGAACAGCAAATGCCCACACTACCAATATACCCCCCATAACCCCCACAGCCGCCTTCCCCTAATTATGTGTTTCTGCAAAAAATCTTAATGCCCCATGCCGAGTGACAAAGCATGATTACAAGTAACAAGAATAAAATTAGGAATTGTAAAAATCAAAGCAAGAAAAGGGCCTAAAGGATTATTTCTCGATTCAGAGTCATCATGGACGGAGCACCTCTTTCAAACATGAATTCCCGAGTTTCTAGCTAAGAAGGTAGTGACTTTTTGACACGCTATCCCCCACCAAAGCCAGAGAGCCCCAAATACCATATCTAGGCAAGCAAGGTGGCCGCCCACTGGATTCTCTGTCTCACTGTCTCAGTGGAGGAATCCTGATGATGCCTGTATCAGCAACTCCTTCACCATTTCCAATTGCGGGCCAGCTGCCCTGGACTCCTAGGATACTTTCACTTGCCCAAAATCCCCACGGTTAACCCCCCGATCGTGGAGGCGGTACCATGAATCCGTATGGTATTTTTTTGTACAACAACAATTAAGGCAGGGTAGAGGGAGATTAAATACTAACGCTGGGAGCAACGACTAGAATATTTTAGCCTCTGTTTCGAGACATGGATGCGTAAGTTAGACCCTGTCAGGGCGAGAGATTTGGTACTGCCCTTTTGCCCACTCTCCTTGGTGTTTCAGTGCCGTCATTCATGATCACTCGTTTCTGTTTTCCCTCTTCCCCTTGGGTATTCTGGGAGGATGAGCGGGTGCGCAAGTGGGCGTTATGATAATACAAGATGTAGAGTCTAGCCCTATCTTCCGGAGGTATCTTCGGTCCTCGGGGCGGATTCAAACCCCCTGGGCCTTCTGGCCTTTAGGCTATGATACCTTCTTCCCTGCCAATGCTGCCATGATAGTACAGTACCCAGCTGCAACAAAGTACAATGCAGTGCCAGTAGGCTCTAATTAAGTTATGATATAAATAACATCAACAATCCAGCCCAGCACTCAGTTAGGTTGGGGGCTCTTCCTTTTACCAGGGGGCCCGGGTTGGGATCTTAGATTGGGTAGTTTCCTTGGTGGGAACATGCTTTGATAGGATGATAATGTTTTATCGTTTATAATATTATGTTTGTATTGGGGGTTGGAGTTTGTTCTGTTATTAAAGTTTGCAGGCTATACCACCGGGTGATTGTAATGATTTTCCTGAACTGGTAACTTATGATACGAATAAATCGCGGATTTGGCCAAAAAAAATAATCCAGCCTCAGTACTCCTCAGCACCTCCGTCGACACCGCCGTCCCCATCCGCGGTCGAACCTCGGAGTAGTCGATAGTACCGTAGCTACTCGCGGTGAGGGATACGATGCCGTGCAATGCCGCAGTGAAACACCATACCGGTAACCCGTGTATGACAAGCACTCTGGCTTAAGCAAATAAACAAACAAACGAGCGGACACAGGGTTAGGCCAACCCATCGGTATCCTATCTAGGTCACCCCATCCATCCCACGACCCGCATCCTCTAACCACCCTTTGCTCCTATGGTGGTCCGCTGCTCTTGCATCGAGCCAGCTAGACGGTAAGCAGCAGCACCGACATATAGAGCCCAGAAACCAAACTCGTTAGGCTAGTTGGTCGAATCGGAATGCGGTGTCCGGTGCCCTAAGACGGGATTAAAAAGGAGGTGCCGCCTCGGAGACGTCTTCAAATCCTCTAGCCAGCCGCGTGGGCCGCAAATGGCTGCCTGCGAGTTGGGGATGACTCGCGATTGTGTTGCGTTACGCGCTTACCCCAACAAAGGGTTCGTGCCGGTGGTTTTGAGTCCGCTTCAAGCTTCGGCTAGTAGAGGGTAGATAGCAGAGCCCAGCTTTGGCGCGCTTCTTACTAGGGTGGTTGACCCTTATGTAATATTACACCGTACTGGCGCCGTAGGCTATGGAGGGTGAGAATGGACCTCGCTACTTTCCTTGCCGCACGGGGCGCCGAGAGGGAAGTCCGATCCCTTAGCTGCGACCAGACCCACCCTGTGCGAGTGATTTACGGTGAAGTAGTTGTAGGGCAAGCAGATTGTGATGTCACGGTGTTCGGGTGGTGAGCTTGTTCTGCGTTGGAACACGGAAGGGAAGATTGACACTGATATCTGCCGAGGTTGCTCAGGGAAACGCGATATCATACTTACGGATGTGTGCGATTTCCTGTGACCGCAGTAGATAAAGCCGACGATTATGGGTTCGCTAGAGGGTAGGGCACAACATCTTAATGTGAGTGAACTTGGCTTTCACTTGACCTTGGTCTCAGCGGTGTAGGTATGGGGTGGTTAATCGACTGTCTAGTCTACCGTATCGGTTCTAGAAGAGGTACATCGAGCACCACGCCAAGCCATGCTACAACGAATGAGAGCGAAATTTGTGAAGTAGGATAGGTACAGTATGGTACAGCCCCACGGGGAGCTGTGGTGGTGGTGGTGATTAAAGCGATTCATTATTTCTCTTCTCTTTTTCTTTTTCTTTCTAATTCCCCTAAATTGGGCTCGCGCTTTTGTTGTGGTTGTGATGAGTTTCTTCCCATCCCCGAGTTATTCTCGCTATCTGCACACCTTCCTGGATATCGAGCTGCCGAGCAAGGAAATGAGGAGGGGTGAAGCGAGTTGGTTGGTAATGATGCATGGGGGGAGGGATATAGGAAGGAGGTGGGAGGAGAGATGGATGGGGTAAAAAGGAAATAGCAAAAGGATGGGAGGGGTAAGGTAAGAATAAGAGATACAATAACTAAAGGAATTCAATCAATGTCGAGAGCATATCCTTGGTAACCTGTTGCCACTCATCTGACGCTTCGGTCATGCCATCGATTTGTTCTAGTGGTGATCGTTGGTGTTAGTTCTTTGTGCTATATAAGAGTGGGTGACCTTTAGTGGTGACCGAGAAATTTTACCCTTAAGTGTCCTCCCGACATCCTTTAGGCTACCACCAGCTTTGCCCAGCAGCCCACCAATCCGCTTTTTAGCACCGTCGTCTTCGGCACATAACCAGGCAAGTATTCGATCAGTCATCTATTGTTACCAGGCACTCCCACACACGCGGCACTTGTATTAGCCCCCACACGTTCCCACTCATATCGTATTCGTATTATGTCAAGGATAAGCAGTGTACACAAACCTGTAGACAAAACAACCCAGCATCCAATCGCCTGGAGAACCACTCCTCAGCCATCTCCTCCTCCTCAACGACTGACCCCAAGTCATTCCGTTGGACAGCGATCTCTGCATCCACCTTGGCCATTCGTAACGCGTAGTCGGTACGCAATTTAGTCAATTTGACAATCTTCTCGTAGTCCTTTTCAACAAACTTTGCCAGTGTCCTGATGCGTGAGGCAGAGTCAGCTGGCAGGTGCATCAATAGCGCAGCAAATATGCCAAGTAGATGTTCTGTTGTCTGGTTGTCTTGCTGTAGCAAAGGGGAAACGGATAGATTAGCATCTGGTTTGCATCAACAGATCAATGAGCTGGTTGGTTTGGGAGGGTTTACTTTCTTCATAAACATGCCGAAAATGGTCTTGAGCCCTGCTGCATCTACGAGTTTTTGGCAGACGCTTGCCCCAGATTGCCCTCCGACGGCGTGATCCAGTAATCTTAATGCTCTAGGTTTGCTCATCTTCCCCTCGCGGAGCATAATCAGGACCAGTTCCACCCCCTCTGAGTCAACGAATGCCTCTTTGCCTTCTAATTCGTCGACCACACAGGTCACGCAGTCGAATACGTTCTCTACAAACTCCTCTTCGTCGCCGCCTTTTACTGGATCACGCTTTCGGTATGGCGATAACAGTTGCAGAAATATATCAGTTCCGTTGAGCTCAGATAGTTTTTTGCGGTTAGCTGGTGATGATTGTAGGAGAATTGCTAATAGCTCCGCTGCGTATTGCTTGTTCTGAGAAATTGGTGATTCACGGGCTTGGATCCTTTGTAGTAAATATGGCGTTATGTTTGTTTCGCGAACCATTTGCTCCGCCAATAATTGCTGTGATGCGAGATTTTCAAACACACCTGTTTGTATAGAAATTAGTAGGGGTTTTCAGCTGTAATGCGATTGGCTAATTGGGTTGGGTGTGTTACTCAAGGTATGATATACTCCATTCCTATCGCTCTCATTTCCTTCATTAAGACGCGAAAGATTTTGCGTTAGCATTTCTAGAAGTTGAGCTTCTATCATACCATCTACTATCGCATTCCACTGCTCTGGTTCAGCCTCTACTTCATCGTCGGTTAGTTCGCTAATCACCTCGACGACGTCGATCGCTATGTCGGTATTTTCATGAGCTAAGAGTCCAACAAGGCTAGCTAGGCAACCTAGTTTTCGAAATTCCTCGTACAATTCCGGATGCTCCGACAGGACCGAGAGCGCCTTTATACCAGCGTCAAGATCTGCTTCAGAAGCCATGAATCTATTTCATGTATTAGCGATCGGTGCCAAGCTAACTATATAGGCGCAGAGTGAGAGGTTTACTTGTGCGGATCATCTTCGTACTTTCCTCTCATCTCAGCATTTTTATTAATCTTCTTCTCGAACCCCAATGCCGTACGCCGCAGCCACGCCACATCAATCTTTTCAACAGCAGTCGTGTCGTCTCGGTCCCGCTCGTCCATGAAGTCCAATATCTCAGCTGTTTTCTTATTCACCCCTCCGCCAAAGAATCTGCCGCCCTCCTCATCCTCCGGCTCCTCGGCATTGTCGAAAAAGTCGGCGGGTAAGGGTGGGCTGGCTGTGTCATCAATGTCATCCTCTTCCACTGTTGCCGCGCGGGATTTCCCTTTGCCGTTACTTGGAGCTTCCAGCTTGGCGGATTTGTAGGCGGCGACTATAAGGCTGGTTAGGAGATAGCGGTCGGGAGGATAGAGTTGGACGGGAAGGGGAGCGGACCTGGGTCGACAGATGATTCTAATTTTCGCTTCTTAGAACTATTAGAAGAGGAGGAAGGGAGTGCTGGTTTCTATATAGTTGTTAGTTGATCGCTGCGATCGATCGGGAGGGCAATGGGAGCCGCTTAAGGAACGCGAACCTTGAAAAGGCTGTCTAAACTCGCCATCTTCTGTCTGAGATTTTAAGAAATTATTGCTAGACGAACCAAAGAATTCTGTAGGGCGGGCGTAATTGAAGATCAAAAAGATGAAAAAGAGAAAAGGTGTTGAGGTGTTGGAGTTGAGAGTTCGTGTTAAATGACAGCAAGCGGGCGGACAAGGTTGAAGTGAGCGAGTTGTGTGAGCGTGCTAATGGGGAGGCTCTGGATCTGAAGTTCCTCGCGCAAACCCACTCTTCTTTTCTTTTCTTGTTTCACCCGAGAACGGAAGAAAAGAACGACAAGCCACTACCGTACCGGTACCTTAGGGTTTAACGTTATTCCGTGGGACACTGCAAACCTTCACTTCAATTTTCTCTTCTCCCCACTGGAAATAAAATATAAAGGAACACGCAGAATAAAACCGAGTACGGGAACAAGCTCAACCCGCTCAAACACTACGACTACCCTGCGGGGCTTGGGATGGTCCCAACTTGACCAGAAACTTCCTCTTCTCCGAACGAGGGGGGCTATCCTGTCTCGTTTAGCCTGCCCAGGGAAAATCGAATCTCACAAAACGAAATATTGAGGGAAAATCAGGAAACTGGCAGGGGAAGCAATGACGGTATAAGAATAAACACCTCAGGAAAGAGAGTGTAGGAAAATCTGGGCCGGAAATGAGACAAAAAGAGACAAAAAGAGGGCCTGGGAGAGAGGTAGGTGAGAAGATCAGGAACGGGGATTCCGTTTGCTCCCCTTTTACGGAGGTACGGGCATCACAACTGCCTAGTTCACACATGCTTTCCCTCAGCATCCTTTCACAGGTAACTCGGTAAAGGGAGGGAAAGGTGAAGAAGGGGAAAAGAGATGATACCAGCAAGCAAAGCAGGCAAGCAAGCAGGCGAAAAGGGACCTGCAATTGATGACGTGGATTCTTTCATCTATCTCCTCTCTCTTGTTGTTTCTGTCCCACCCCTTTACCTTTTTTTTCTCCCCTTCTTTTCTTCCTCCTCTCCTTCGTCCCATAATTTCTTATCTACTCAACCCATCACAAGACTCCTGATCCTCTCTGATCAGCTGTAGCGGGAGGAATTGTACTCGGGTACTTCTGTTAAAACATCTTTTGACACTTTATCGCACTGACGATACCGGTGCCTTATCATGGGCGACAATACTGGACTCGGCTGGGTTACGGTTGGCAGGTCCGTATAGTAAGAGATCCCCTAACCCTCAACGGTTCCTGCCAGACACTCAGTTTTATCCCCTGTACTGTACCTTTCATTTATCCGAAACCTTAACCCCTCAGATCGATCACTCAATATAAATCAAAAACCTCGTTTATCTCTTGTATGTAAAGCAGTAAACTCTATCTCCCCTTTCTTCCGTCAAGTTACCTTTCTTCGCCCCGTATTTGAACATATCATTACTACTCTGCTTTCCTTTTCAAGATCCTCGTTATATATTGCTTCCGCTATACGGATATCCCTTCTTGTCTTCAATTTGTCTTTTTCTCTCTGAATTATTGCAGTCGCAATGGTCGGATTAAGGGAATAGGCGGAGAGTAAAAAAGATACAGGTTATTCATAACTGTCATCTTATAGGATGTTCATTAACGTATAGCAACACGTGATCGTTAGTGTTATCAAACCTACAATGGTCAGTTCCATTTTAAACGGGGTTTGCAGACATCTGTTGCTAACTCATGCAGTTGGAGAGCTTCCTGCGTCTAGGAGAGAGAAGAAAGGGGAAAAAAGTAGGGGATGCTCGTCCCAGGCAAGAGGTACCCAAAGATTGGAGGTATAATTTTGTTTGCGCTCAGATGCGTTCGGGTAGCTCTTGCCTGACGAGTAGAAGGTTCGATTTCTCCCCACGAAAAGAAAGCTGTGGTAGGAGAGGACAAGAAAAAAAGGGCCAATGGTGTATGAGGTATGGAGCAGTGGGGTGCTCGAGGAGATACCCACTTCTCCAAAATCGGGAGCCGTGTCGTGGAGAGAAGACCCGAAGCCGAGGAAGAAAATGAAGAGGGAAGTGTGAGAAATTCGGTTGAAATGAGAATAAACTTACACAACGCATATTGTGTTAATAAGATACTGGAAGCCGGTAATTGTCGAGTTTTCATTTGAGCGATTGTCAGCCTTTCTCGATCATCGTGAAGTGCTGTTGTAGCAGGATCTCAATGCTGAAACAGCGGAAAGCGGAAGAGAAATCCTTACGCCGATAATGCCGACATTTCCAAGCATTCTTCACCAAGCGGCGCGAATATATTCGTCAGATAAACCTGAGAGGTAGCAGTCGGAGCTGTAATGACAGTTCAGCTTCCGGCTTCTTTTACAAGGCACCTATCAATTGAAGAGAAAGGGGCGTCCGACTTGTCTTTCCTCCCGTAAGAAAGAAGAAAAAAGAAAAAAAAAGAAACCAACAAAAACCATCGCGCCGGAAAGGACAGGGGGAATAAGATGGCAATGATTATTAGGGAAAGCGCAATAATCAAGAAATTGGCAACTCACCACCGCTGGATATGATCATGACGAATTCCAAAATCTTATCATTCGGATCAATCCAGTTGGTCCTCTTCTTCAATTGCGTTGTCCAAGCGATGCCGATAATAGGACCTTGTCACCTCCCCGCATCAGCCAACCTTTCATTGGCCGAGAGCATCCCTCAATCGAGCAAAAACAATCCTATCCTCCCCCATCACCCACAACCCACAACCGGGAAAACCAATCACCGATCTGGTGGGCCTCGCAGGTCGGAGAATGTAGGGGGGAAAGCGCGTTCGCCAACATTGCAGTGGGAGGAGGGCTGGTGACGAGAGGAGGGTTATGCCGAAGACATTGGGAAACCAAAAGTAAAACCTACCGAGCACCAGCTTTAGCAACGCCATAAACAGGGCGGTCTTCCAAAACCCCTTTGGCAGATTATTCGTTGAAAGCCGACTCAATGCTGCACCAAGCATCAGCATTCCCAGCATGGGCACAGATGGCCCGGAAAACGTCGCGATCTCCATAATAAAGTCGAGCGGGGGTTTATTATCTGGGGCATTTGGGATCTTGGACTTTGGCATCGTTGGCATGTGTACGAAGAGTGCCTTCAGGTACGGCACGTTTGCTATTACGAGGGAGAACACGAGTGATAGCGACGGTGGGGTCAGGAATGGCTTCAGGGCTGTCCAGATCCGGAGGGGCATGGAGGTTGGCGTGAGTGGGGAAGCTAAAGAGGAATCTGAAAATGTAGGTGCTTGGGGCATGTGAGTTTCCGAGTTTGTAGTGGCGGCGGTAGTGGTGGTTTGGATGTCTGGATGTCTTGTTGATGATGGTAATGGTGGCCTTCCTAATCCTTCTACTTTTGCTGCTATTGCTGGCGGTGTAACTGGTGTGGTGGGTTCTTCGGGGGAGGAGGTCCCCTCGGAGAAAGAGATCGTCCTCTGATTGAGCTCACCTGATTTCTTACTATCGGGCACACCTGTTGCCCACCGTCTTGCTGAAGCAAGCCGCGAGACCAAGTTCTCCATCTTCTGCGCGCTGTTTGCCAGAACTAAAGTTGTGGGCTTTGGTGGTGTCTTTGCTGACTTTTCGACATCTAGTAGGTCTTCGTGCGGGCGGTCGAAGTCCCGTTTGATGAGTTGCAGGCCACCAAGATTGAATCTGGAAAAACCCATCACCCAGACGACGGGATCAGCTCACAGTCCTCTTCTCCGTTAGGATTTACTAACTGGTGGGGGCGAAAGGGAAACTAGGAGGTTGTTTGATATGCGGAGGGGGGAGGGGAAAGAAAGGTGTGGATGGATGGGAGGTGTGAGAGCCCCTACATTGCTATCAAGTGAACGACCACGAATATGGATGCATAGGCAGTCCCTTTCCCAACCTGAGGAATCAGTATCAAGAATGGACTTTTTGCTGATCGCAAGAAGCGCTTCGTAGGGGTAGGAAGGGTGAATTACGTCTCTACCCGGGTCGAAGGGTGCCGATTTCGCTAATGTAGATATATATGCTATGACCTAATTGAACGTTAAGAGGAAGAAAAATCAATAAATCATTAGGTTTATTCATTTGTTGAAAGAGAGCATAGGGAGGGGAGATCTCAAGCATAAAGATGGCATGAATATGAATATGATTCACGTTTTATCACTCACCAGATCGCCCACGTTACAGAACGTCCCTACTTCCCCTCTCCCGCACACATACACACATTATAATGAGCAAGGGCCAACCGTACTACAAAATCGAGGAGAGTGAAACGGAAGCGTGCATTTTCTTCGCATTCGCAGGGCGAAGATAGAATAAAAGGTCTTACCAGCAGCTAAAACTCCCCCCCTCCAAGACTTAGGAGTAGGTGTGAGCCAGCGAACGATCAATCCGAAGGACAATCCCAAGACTATAGTAATGCCGTATTAATATATATATATTTCTCCATAATCCATCCGCTATATTGTGCGGCAAGTCATGCCTAACAAGAAGGAGGAGGACGAGGGGAAGGAGAGCAGAATACCTAGGTAAAAACTCCCGGTGATGGTGATGGCGAGGGCGGAGTCCATGTTGCTAGGGTCGAATGCGGGGACCACGGTCGAAAATATTAGTAGCGGTAGTAGGAGGTTCATTATTAGCGAGGAGTTGGCTTTGCAGACTTCGGGGGTTAGGTAGCCTGTGGTAAATTCGTGAATATTATTACTATGGAGCAGAGAAACGAGTTATAGCTTGTGAAGGGTAAGGTGATAACAAGTTCTAAAATGAACGGACGAAACCTTTTCATTCTTTTTTTTACGGACATAATGGAAACTCTCTCTCTCTCTCTGTCTCTTTTTCTTTCTTTTTTCCATACCTTTCTTTGCGGAAACTGCACCTCCAAAGCACAGGGCGGCCATCTTGATCATTGGTTTGAGCGAAGTGAAGATTACTGGTTGGTTCCCCCAACGGAGGTAATGATTTGTTAAGTCAGGTTAGTCAGACGGTAAAGACGACGTCAATGAAAATCAATTGATCAATCAGAGAACGGCTACGAGCTCACCTTTGCCAATTCCAATCCTTTCGTTCGACATTTCTTCCCCCTTTCCTTTCTTCCCTTTCCCGTTATTTGGAATGGGGGAATGTTTCTGGGTGAGAGGAATTGGATTGAAGGGGTATTATCGTTATCGAAATTGTCTGGGAGGGGCGGAGAGGGTGGGGAGGTTTCTGTTCTGTTCTGTATTCAGTTCAAGGTCCGAAGTGAGCGTGATCTTGGGCTACTTCTTGGGTTCAATGAAGGTTCTCCCCTGATCCCTTCTTCGTTGCAATCTTCCTGTTCGTTCGTGAGTTAGGTGGGGGAAAGGAGAAAAACGGCGCTGTCTGTTCAGTCTAGCTCACGACTGGCACTGTGTAGTATATATCAAGAGGATCTATGATCGGGTTTTTTCCTCTCGATTATTCACTCAAGCACACCGAAGGTTTTGGTTTTTTTACTTTTTGGCTTTCCCGCTCGCTTGGCTTTACTATGGCAGTTAGTGCTGGCTGGGTTGCATTAGTCTCGTGGATGGGTTTCTTTTCTTTTCTTTTTCCTCTTTATCTCGCCCGTTGAGAAGAGGGGAGCTTGGCCCCGCGATACGATGGCCATGGGCGGATGTCGGGTGATTGCGCCACTGTGGTTGTGGTTGTAGTGGGTTGCCATACCAGAGACCCCAGTGTCCGGCAGGCGGTTTAGATTGGCATTTGTTAGACAGATGTCGTCCGGGGGACTCTTGGTTTATTACTTCTTTTTTGCCCTTTGGCCTGTACACCGGGAGTTTGTGATCGTGGTTGTTTAATCTAGAGTAAAGTCCTAATAGGATTTAAGGGTTTGGAACAGTAGCTTCAAAGGTGGCTGGGGGAGGGGTGCTTTCTTCCCCCCTCTCCATCGCGTTTAACTACAATCGCGATAACGCAGCGCCGTTTTGGCCACATGAGATGAGAAGCACACGTACAGCTCGGCACAGTGCTCCGACAATCAAACATACACCTACCTACCCGTACAAGGTGCTGAGCGTGCAGGTACTGTACATGTGAAAGAAAGAAAGGGCAATTACTTACTCCATATACCCCCCCACCTCCAGACAAAAGTAGAGGTCATTCATGTCCATCTTTGTTTCTTGTCTCCCTTTTAGTGAGGGTTATATGCGCTCTTATCCGGAATGATATCAGATGAACTATTTCGAGTTATTTCCCAGCGCCCCTCACTCTGGCCATCCCTCGCCGTTTCTAGATGAATTGAGATATCATACTTTGGGAATAATTGGGCATTCCTTCGCGTCCTATTTTGGACTGAAGAATCGCGTGGCGCGCTCTTTGAAAGGGTTTCTTGCACCCATTTCTGCTGAGAGAACCCCTTGCTTCAGTTGTGTTCCCCTCTAGCTACTACCCCACCTATCCATTTTCAGCCAACGTGATGGGCTCTACCACACGACCCTCTGTGCCTAATGAGGTAGACTTCACCAATATTCACGACTTTCTTGATCAAATGGGGGCCAAGGTATATTGGACCGGAAACCCTCTTTGAACAAAGGAGGGAGAGGGGCAAAATGGTCGCGAAGGAAAAGGCCCCCCCTTCATTCCACCTTTTATCATGGAGGGCTCTTCCCCTTCAAAAACGGGGAGACATATAGATTCCTTCTAAGAATGAAAGACCCTTTTTACATCACGAGAACCTCCTTTCTACAACTCTCTCCAGTTTACCTTTTTGCATTTCTCGGATTGCAGGAAGTGCTCCCCCCTCCGTTCTTTAAGATATTTTGTTCCTGCAGGATTTGGTTTGGAATTTGCAAGGGAAAGTGGAGAGGAGTAAAAGTACCTTTATCCTACGATTCCGATACTCCTTATATCATTGAAGGAGCTTACTCACTTGCCCTCTTTTTTTCTTTCCTTCTATTTTCTTACCTTCCACTAGTTCCAATCGTTCCACTCTCTCTCTTGGACTTGCCTTTCGTTCGAATAGCCCACTGCCGGCTTTGCTTCAGTTTCTTTTCTTGTCCCTCCGCAGTTCTCTCGGTGTCACTCCTTTCACCGCCACTGCCAACGCTCTTTTTAGCTGTGTCCCCTCTATACCGTGCCCCGTTCCTTAATATTTTTCCTTGATTCTTTTTGTTTTATTTTATTTTACAGCCTTCCAGGGTGCCCATCCTGCCGCCCTACCCCCCAATCAGCCCCCGAGCCCCGTTCTGTGGTGACAGCAGTCCTACCCTTCGACATATCTCCCCTTCTTTCCAGGGTTAACTACCAGTTTCCCCCACACCCAGCCGGAAGCACTCACTAGCTCCTCACTCCGGCGGCTGCAACGCAGCACCCCATCTCCCATATCCTAGTCGATATTCCCATGCCCAACGGGGACCAGGGTCTAGACTAAATCCAAAAAGAGTTGCTACCGAACGGTTGATATATAAGGACGCTTGCATTCCCACAATGGAACCACTTCATTACTCGGCCATTGCCACCACCACCATCAATACTCCCACCACCGCTGCCACTACTGCCACTACTTTATATCACAACCCCCAGGAACAACAACTCCAACAAGAGGATGAGGATTACCTTCTCACACCAATACTCACTTCATCAAGATCATCACTGAGCTCGACCACATCCTCTCGTAGTAGTAATAGCAACGGACAACGAAGAGCGCTTGAAGAAACCTCTTTGAATGCGAATCACTCTAGTCCCAACAGTCTTAATAAGCTGCACTCAGAAAAGGTCGCTGGTGCGACTACTCAGCATTCTTATAAAAGGAACCTGGATAAGTTGGAGCATAAGAAACGTTCAAGAGCTGTTAGGGGAATCACAGGACCTATGGCTCCATCACGAACACTTTCTGCTTCGGCGGTTCAGCGAGATCTAGTACCCTACCACCAGTACCGGGCAAGACAGAGGAGAGACGCCAGTATGGAGGGGGAGTCCGTCTGGGACGAAGAGTTGGAGGAAGCCTTCATGGAAGGTTTGTTCGGCACCTTTCCGATTTACTTCATTCAAGTAGGATATGGCTTTGTTTGGCTTTGGGCATTCGACTAATAGGATTTATGGGATTCAGCTATCCAAAAAATTCCCAAGATTGGTCGACGAAAGTTGTCAATGGAGGGAAAACCATGCGGAAGAAATGAGCTGATTGCAGACTACATCTTCAAAGTCACTGGAAAGCGGAGGACAAGGAAGCAGGTGTCGAGTCATATCCAAGTCTTGAAGAACCTCCTACGACACAACCCAGATTGTAAGCCCAACCCCCGAGCCGGGGATGCTAAAAGAGAACAAGAATTAACATTCATGGGATTATTGGACAGTCATGAAGCATGTTACAACAGAGAATCAATCTCCCGGATGGGATGCGGACTCCGGAGCTTGGGACTCGAACAATCCGGCAGATATGGGGGAGCTAAGCCCTAGCGTCCATACTATTTCCATCCCCCCTAGTCGGGCCCCAAGCTCCCACAGCAATGCCACAGACATAAGCCTGTTCGACAGTCCACCAGACTTCTTCACTCAATTTCCGGATACGCCCAGGATCAGACCGATCAACTTTGCAATGTGGGTGGGATCACCATCTCAGGTTGGGGGAGTGGACGGGTGCTTTCACTCTTACACTCGACTCACCGAGGACAACGCAGTGCTACCTGCAGCGCCTATTGCGTCAATCCCCGAGTGGAGGACGCGCTTTCCGCACGTTGCGGATGTACTCAGCACCGAGTTGTTCGAGACTTGCCCAGTGTTACACTTCCAATCCAGCGTCTCGGTCATGTCTGAACTCCCCACACAATCGTCAATCCTGTGTACAGAGTTCGAGATATCATCGTCCGGCGGTAATATTGGTAGTGGTAGCAATAGCATCAACGGCTCAGCCTGTAACCCTCACCACGCCCCATACCACCATCAGCAGCTATCCCAAGAATGGGAGTGTATCACCCGCATATACGCACCTGGCAAGAAGGTATGGGAGCTGTCACACACAGTCGATGCTACCGAGATAGATGGTAGCAGGAAGCTTACTCTCCCATTCGCCTCTGATTTTTGGGCTGCATTCTACACCGGACTTTCGTCTTCCTCGCCGTCCGCAGCTGCATCTCCCCACCGCCGCCAACACCAATCAGATCGGGCGGCCACTGCCGACCAAAAGGAGAAGCTGCGCCGCAGACGTGCTAAAGAGTGCAGGGCCGCAATTAAAGGTATTACCGTCGTGCAGGAACTATTCTGTTCTACTCCCAATATCACCACCTCAGCCTCATCTGTTGCAGGGCACAGAGAACGGGCGGCTTTATTTCTCTGGGACTTCAGCAAAGCGGAGGCAGGCCAACCGGGGAGGACCACCTGGCGGGAGATTATTCCCCCAAGCCCGGTCCCGAGGACAGATGTATTGACAAATTCTCCCAGCAGCATGAGGGGAGGGGCAATGCCCCCGAACGAGGTAAATGCAGACGTGAAACTGAATGAGGGAAACGGGGGTGAAGGGGGAGTGTGGGGAGTGGCACATATGCCCCTGTCACCATTCGATCCGCTGTCGCCAATATCCCTATCTTCATACTACACTATGGCTTCCCAACCACCTTCTGCTACAGTCACGCCCACGACAACTTCCTCAGCAGTCGCTTCTGCGAGCATATACTCTCCCGTGGTTTCCACCGCTGCTACGACCCATGTCCCGTCCCAGGCTTTGTCTCTAGCTATGGGTGATGTCAATTTCGCCTTCGATATGCACGCCCATCATCAACCCTCCTCACTCGCTCCCTTCAACACCGGCCTCCTCTCATCCTCCGCCGCAACTGCTTTGTCAGACCCTTCCGATTACTTCACTTCATGGCCACAAGGGTTTTCTCCTGTATCGGATCATGGCCAACTTCACGCAGTATTATAGAATAAATTAGCATAATGTTTTTTTTTCCCTTTCAAGCCTTTCATTCTCCTCCTATCGGGAGTTTGTTGATGGAGAGCGGAGGTGGAGTGGAAGCGATGGGGATGCGGTCATACTGTGTTATTGTAGATGGTGGTGGTGTTTTTTTCTTTTTTTTCTTTCCAGTTTCTTTTTTCCTTTTCCCTTTTGCTGCATGTCGTCTACAATGGTGTTTTATGCGTTATCTGCTTTTTTTTCCTTCTGCTTCTCACTTGCCGTTTCCCTCATTGTATCACTTATCCTCATTGAACTGTACATAGAAACAGGGGATCTTGAGGGGGTGTATGCGCGTGGATGGGTTGGGTGGGTGAGTGGGTGTGGGAATTCCGGGGGGTGTTTGATTTGGCTTCGTCTTCATTCATTACCTGTACTGTAACTAATTTCTGGTGTTCTGGCTACCGTAGTATCCAGTCGGTTAGTATTAGTAGCTTTTGCTTTCCTTACAGCACTGCCGTACCGCTCAGCCTGGTTAGCCTCTGGGCAGCTTACAAATAATGTACAACATAACACAACACTTCTGTTAGATATCCCACTTACTTCCCTTTGAAAGGAAACCAAAATTTCGCTAGACATAAAAAGGTAGGAAAAACGGAAAAGAAAAATTAATTTCTGCGGTCTCCGGCAGTCCATGCCGCCATCAGTGATGCCCGGCCCCCACACAAGGTATGATATAGACAAAAGCAAGTAAAGGAAAAGCAAGCGTCTATAAGATGACCAATCAACTGAACAGACCGGCACTTTGCCGTGACCTCCGCAGTTTTGGCTGTGGCTGCGGTGAAGAACTGTAATCCACGGGTAGAGCGTGGCTCTGGCTTGCTTGCTTACACTAACTTGCCTTGGAGTTTGGCTGGAGTGCGTCAAGTGACGCATGAAGTACTTTGTACCATACCGTAGGGCTGTATGGTGAAAAGGAAAAAAAAAATTAAAAAATACCCTCCCTGCTTGCCTGCTTGTGGTGTACCGTTATTGTTCCCGAATGGTTGGTTGCTCGTCGAGTTTCAAACGTCACTCGCGGGGGATAGTGAGTAAGAGAGGAGGGCGGTTTAGCCGAATGATAGGGAGCGGTGGAGGAGGAGGCCGGGGTGAGCACAGTTGTCGGTATTGATGATAGGAGAAACCCCCTCTAGGCATCATAGGCCACAGGAGCCTGATATGGTATGATATGATACAGTAGCTTACGGTATGCCGGGCGCGGACAAAGAGCTCACACGGGGCCGGTACTGGTAAAGTATACTACCGGTACTCGTACTGTAGCATTGTTTAAGCGACAATCCCCCGTGTAAAACGGTGCAATAGTGGATGTATCATGGTCATATCGTATCCTGCTGTATCCGTAGGGCATGGTAGGGCTGAGCTACGGTCCTGCGCCATGACTCGCCGTTCACCGTGTTATCACGCCAACTTACCGCACTTTCTGTACGTCTGATAGGATCTTTCTTTCTTTTTTTTCTCTTACCAGAAACAAGGTGAGTATTGGTAAGGTGAGAAGAGATTGATTGGCCAAGCGCGGAGATCACAAGTGTTCATCTGCACTGTACTTACAATACAGTGCGCCATCCGGGTAAGTTCAAGTACTGTGTAGGTAAGGATAATCCGGAAAAGGTAAAGTGTTCCCCTTCTTTATTTCTTCCTTTTCTTTCTTTCCATGAACACGATGGGGGGGGGGGGGGTTGGATACCGGTACCTTCCTTCCATCGGCCGCTCTTGAGGACAATATGTTAGGAAATACCACTAGCGAGAACTGAAGGCACCGGAGACATGAGACCTCTGTGATAGTCGATACTATGCACATGCGCAAAGTTCTGTGTTTGTGGTGTGGATGACGTACACACCTAAGCACCTGACTGATCTTACTGCGAGGACCGTACCAGAGCAACCGCGCTATCTATTAAAAACTGCTTAATGCTTTACCTGTCTTCAACTTCTACACATCATTCTTTTTCTTTTCTTTATCCTGTTTTTAGTTTCTCAAAAAGACTGCATTCTCGTCCCAGTAAGTCTCATAGTAGCCGAACGAATCTCAACACAATATATTAATTCCCTTTTCCCTACAGTATTGTCGTACGTTTTCTCTGGGAACGCAGGTGCCGGAGAGGAAACTTTGTTTGCCTCGCTTGTGGGTATCGTACTATACTCGCTCGTCTTTGCCAAGAATACCTCCGCCAGCCGATATTTTGCTGGAGTTCTCACCAAATTTTCGGCTCACGGAGGTATTCTTGGCAAAGACGAGGGAGTATATCATGAATGAGTAGGACGATCAATCTACCAACCAATCCGGTTGTGATCTTCGGTCTCATTAAAGCTCGGAAAGAGAGGGAAGTTGAGTAAACTAAGCGCTCCCATAAGAATTTGTGAGACGACTAGCCGTTCTACCTATCACAGGCCACGCTTAACTTTGCTTACTCACTTACCTCCCTGCTCCCTACCTGCTTACGGGCACTTGCTTTACTTACAAATTTACCTGTTTTCGATGGAAGGCCGGTAGACTACGGTACCAACTGGCTGCCTACGTGCGTCCCACGCGTGTATTTCAAACCACCCCCACATCTTTCTTTCTTCTTGTCTTGCTGCTGCCCTAGCCTCGCGTTTGCCTTGCGTGATTTTTTCCATATTCTAATCATCGTTGTTGTCTATTATTGTTTTTTTTTTGTCCCGTTCAAACAAGGGTTTGGCTGTGATCGGTTGGTAGGAGTGCCAGTTACCGGTAATTAATGGGGAAAAGTGAGTGAATGACAGAGTGGGGGGATTCATGGTTCGTTGCCAAGTACTAGTAGACTGCCCGCGTCAGCGCTTGGTGTTTCCTCTTAGCCGGGCCTTTATTGTCCGTAAAACCGGAATGGTTGAGAATGACGCTAGGACGTCCAGAATTCCCCCCTTTGGAGTGAGGGGGAGAGAACATGACCAAGAGAAGCCTTAGTTGGAGCAGGTATGATAAACGGAACGGAGCTTGCCAGGAGGGGCAACTCTAACGTCCTAGCTAGATTCTCGGGATGTTTGTAGTAATATTACACTGTTTCTTTCTTTCTCATCTCCCTCCTCTGTTTCCCTCTCACTTCTTTTCTTCTTTTTCTTTTTGATTTTCCAGGACTAGGGTCGAGGGTTGTCAGTCTTTTCCACGGATGCGCCTGGGATGGGTCTGCAGTTAATGTTGCTGTGCCGCTAAGACTTTCTTTGGTGTGTGGTTCTCTCGAGTTGCAATCTTCTGTGCGAGTCTGTGCGTGATCATTTTCCTGTTGCGTTCTCAGCCCTATGAGCGAGAGCCACTGATTTCACTTCCGTGGATGCACCGTCAGATCTTGGCGCACCCGTCCCTCATGCACGGGAATCCAGAAGGTCATGCACGTATCATAATACCCACCAATACGGTGGGCACCATGAACATAAAACCTAAACCTGAATATCCCCACACCGTGGGCGAGGAATGGGATCGTACTTTGTACAGCACCGTATCGTACTTGTCCGCAGGACTAAAATAATCTTTTCCCTTCCACTTCTTCCTCCTGCTCTGCAGGCGCCAGTTGAGTTTGCCGCCACCTTCTTTACTCTTACCGAAAAGTTATTCCTCCTTGGTACCCTTCGCCATTGTTACTGGCCTTGTGCAATGCATATCGCAAACCCAGACCAATCCTTCCCCCCTCCGCCAACCCCGTGCAGTCCCAATCATAATTGCTTTTCCCAATCTTACTCTCGTATCGTAAACGCAAGCGCAGTGCTGTCCTGGGGACACAGCTGCGCACTGCGGATGAAGTAGGGGGAAGGCGAGAGGAAGAAGCTGAAAGAAGAGACGATAAAGGGAGGGATGGCTGGGTATTTGGTTTATGGGACCACCACAAACACAACACAACATCTTGCCGTAGATTACTTAAGGGGGTCGTATAGCTAATGAAATAGGTTGTGATAGTGTTGTACTCGTATCTTGGGAAATTATGCAGCTCGTTGCTTCGTCACAATATATGGGCACTGTGCTGTGCTGTTCTGTGCTTGGAGTACTGGTATCATTGGCATAAGGGGCTACTTTCACAAAAACTCTGTCTTGCTATGCAGTATAATAGGTTTAGGCTTTCCGTCGTCATGTCGTAGGCGCAAGACCGGGGCTTGTCTTGTATCTGGCCTATTAATGCTAGTATTAGGCGTAGTTTATGAGTGTGTGTGCTCAACATGAATGCATGGAGGAGTGTCATACGGATCTTGGCTAGATTCCTTGGATAGTACTTGCTGGGCGGGGGCTTCTTCTTTGCTTAAGGCCTGGTTGTTCCTAGTATTGGAGGTGCAGAGAGACCCGGAATTTTTGGTTATGGTGGTTTGTGATTAGCATTGGCGGTACAATATGGCACTGTCTAAGCCAACTAGGAGGAGGCACTGCGTGCTGGCTGTGGGCAGGCGGTCTTTTGATACTCGGAAGGAGGGGGCGAGAGCCCCTATCTGTCTAACTGTATATGCTAGCAATTTGTTGCGATTGGAAGGGAAGCATTGGGTTAACCATTACAGTCGCTAATTTGTGCGCTAACTATGCTATGGCTAGCGAGCTAGGTTAGCGCTCTACCAAGAGCTGGTTAGGCCGTTGGACTACGGTACTCGCCTTAGGCAAGACGTACCTAAATACAAGGATCGGAAGAGCGTGTCCCTCAATCTTCGGGTACTTCTTCCCTGGGACGAGCACAAACGAGCTTAGCTAGTTGTCATAACTAGCTCACTAGGCTGACTCGACCTTCTTCTGACCCATCTGTCTGTCTGTCTGCCCGTCAGAACTCTACTCATACTGACTGCACTTGTAACATCCGCACTCTCAACAGACCAACCTTCCTGTACTAGTATCACGGTAACCTGAAACGTTCCCTCGCAGCAACTCCTCCCTATGAACGCACACAATCTAAAAATAACCCTAGACGGGGACCAAACTGGACTTGTGTCATTTCGTTTGATTCGCTTAAGCAACAAGGAAGAGAAATAATACAGCCACTTCCAGTCACTGACATCAGGTCAAAGCCCCAACCCATACCAGCCCAACTCTAAAGGTTTATTCTAATGTTTGGGTTTACCGGTATAGCACCGCACGGTTAATACCGGATTACCCTCTGGGTTTTGCTCTGGTGGGGTTTCGTTTTGAGGCTACGGTGATATTGTTCATGCCTTCCAAAGTGGGGGGTGGTTCCCTCATGGGATTTTGAGCACTATACCGTAGCACTTGGCGTAACCACAGGTCAAGGCGTTTGGAAATGCGTGGTTCTAGACCGAATAACCGAAGGCTTTGGTTTGGTTTTGGAGTTGTGGCCGGGGTGTGCCAAGGTAAGAGGTGACATAAGCATGATGCTGTGTGATTCTGGGGATCAACTTTGATGATGTTTGCTTGACGGGTTTAAGGACTGAGTGGAGAGAATAGACTGGGAAGTTAGAACACGGGTCGGGCTAGAGAAGTGTTATAGAGTAGGGGTGTTGATGTTTATTTTGGTTGAGGTTATTGGTTCGCCTCAACCTGCTTGTCCGAGAATACAAGCCTTCCATTGCCCAAAAAAGAGCCTGGAGAGAGTTATTTATTTTTATTTTTGATAAATGCAGCGGATTGGAGGGCTGTGTGAAGTTAATAAAGTGACAGCAATGCCAATCATACAAGGAATCCGTTTGATTGCCTCAACTATGATCAAGGAAAAACTCAAAACCTTAGGTGGTGAGTTTTCTTTCGAGATGTTTATGGGAATTGGGGAGTGATTAACTGAACCACATACAGGGTTTATTATGGGTACACAAGCGCTGATTGCTGCCGGACTTGTTATCACCAACGGACGAATTGCTGGCAATGCCTGCAAAAACGAGCTTGAGGAATCATTCAGCAGAAAAATTGATGACTTTCGCCATGCCACTGATGATAAACTAAACACCATCCTCGACTGTCAAAAAACCACCAACAAACTCATGCTAAAGGCCGCCATGAGTACGATGAAAGCTGTCGATGGTAATAAAGAGGAGTTACGTCTGTTCGTTAATGAAATGCAAGAAGTTATCAACATGGATGGAAGCCCTAAGAAAGCATAAAATAATTGTAAGTGACGGATTTCAACTACAAGTAGCATGCCCCCAATTAGTTTTTTAGATCAGCTGTTTACTGTGCTCCCCCGTGGGGCTGATTATCTCCGTGCGGGGTCCTCGTCTCTGCACATGGAGGTATGATACGGCCTCCTAGTGTGAGGACTGGGGCCCTGTCTGGGGGTCATTGGCTTGGTGGGGGCGCACTGTAAGCCAAGAAAAATATTTCCCCCCCTGGGGGGGTTTTTTTAACCTACTCCTATCCCGTATTTATTATACTAGTGAAATTTGCTCCCCGAGTATCTGACCCACCAACCATATCCATCCAAAGTTAATTGAGATAAAAGGAAATAGAGGTCCTCTAAGAGCCATGTTTCTTGGGGGTACTGTAGTACTGCTACTGGAATTTTAGTTATGCATAGCACCCATTCCTTTATCCGTGAATACTTGTGGTTGCTTGGCCTAGCTTTAGTTTGGCTGTCGGCTGAGCTACCGGTAGTGAGGTTGTTAGCCGCACGTTACTATTTCCATCTGGGTCAAGTTACACCAGAATCAGCAATGGAGTAACGCGCCACAAACGTCTTGCAGCGGATACCAGCGGTAAAGTCCTTAGGCATTCTCTCTCGACGACGGTGACATGAGGGCTCAATTATTCCCGGAGGATTGGCTGTTCGCCTAACGAGCTTCTCTGAGGTCATCCGTAGCCGCAATGCAACTGAAAACACGGACTAAAATACCCTATGCTATCTGTTGGGAACAACATCAAGCCCCCCCCCCCCTTAGGTATTGTGTGCTTAAGGCGCCTGTGGGAGGGCGTATACTGTACCTGTGGTAACTTAACCTTTGGTATCATACAATCTAACTACGGTACCAGCAGCATCTGTCTCCCCTTGAACCCCTGTAGACGGGTTTTCGGATCTAGACTTGGGGCGCGTGTAGTAGATTACTATCCATCCGTGTGTGATACCCCCACAGTAGTGCAAGGACCAGTTTCGTCACCTGATTCTACCGCCTTCCGTATACGATATACTAGAGTATCATAGCCCAACTTCAGGGGCGGGGTATCAGCCCTACCGGTGAAATGGTTCTCTTTCGGAAAGGGAAGGAAAATAGGGTTGGGATTTAAGTATTATTCTTTCATTTTCATGGGTGGTATCAGTTTTTCTGCCTTCTTGTTGGGAGTGCGGTACCATATGTTTAGTTGTTTTTCTTATTAGTTTGACTCTAGTTTAGCTGGCTGTTTGTTGGCCGTCACCCGAGAGTTTATTCCGGCTAGCAAATGGTTAAGGCCCGGTAAAGATAGCATCTTTTTCGGCCGCAGGGCATTTAGATGGGCTGAAAAAGTATTTTTTTTTAATTTTTTAATTTATTTATTGTACTGGTAGGCGTGACGGGTGCTAGTGCAGATCCTTGGCGGTGCACCCGGTGCACCTATTTTTCCGGTTTGTTTTGGCTGGCGGTACTTGCGCCCTATTGGTTGGGGGGAAGGGAAGAATTATCCGTAAATATAGGAGAGGAAGGACTGCCAGCTGGGGGAGGGCTGTCGCACGGAATATCACACGATAGGATATTGACCAAGCGCCTGTTCTCGAATACCGGTAGTCCGCAGTCGCGCCCCGGCCATCCTGGGTACTAGTATTATCGTGCTACTAGATATCGATAATGCATGAGGTGATGATTCTACCAAGACAAATTTATACAACACCACTAAAACTCCCTCTCAAGGGTTTTACTGTGCCTAATTTAAACATACTCAAAACCGTGACAGCTGAAGTGTGGCCATGCTAATTGACGCATTACCTGTATCCAAAACTGTGAACTGTCGCAGAGCTGGGTTTTCTTATTTTCCCCCCCCTCCCCCCTCAATGTTCTGGGGCAGCTTTCGATACCAACTGGAGCCCGGAGACAGTAGTACCCTAACCAGACTTTGACCCTAACCAAACTTTGTTTTTCTGGTACACTTCATAAGGTATATACAAATTGTAAGAGCAACTAGGCTCGTGTTTACAAGGGGCCAAAACGACAGAGACAGTCCCCCCATGGGCTATGTTAGGAAGTTGAAAATACCTCCCCTGTACATATCCCAGTGGTAGATTGGCAGTTTTGCCTAGCAGTGAATGAGTGACATTAATGCGTAGAACTCTGACGGGGCTCCTGTAGTTCCTCTGGTAGGTTCTTTCGTCGTTCGGTTGAGAAATTTTTGTGCATTTTTTATATACAGTATATATTTTGTTTTTCCGGGGTCCATCCGGGGAAGGACTTCAGGCAGTCTGCACTCTCTATTACAATTTTACAGTTTAAGGATGTCAACGGGTTGTAGCGTAGGGCGGATATTGGTTTGGGGCGCGTCTTCCCGCATCATAAGATGCAATTGGAAACATAGCCTTATGCATCGGATGTCCCGTTCCCCTCTGTCAGATTGGAATATCGTTTCCTGCATTGGGAGTCATTCCCATCTCCCGGCTAACTAAACGCTAGATATTTGCCGCCCTACTGACCCCCATCATACTTGGCCAATTCTCGAGCCCCCGGGTCCCCCCAACCTTCTCCAAGTTAATTACTGGTTTAGGTGTGGCCGGTTATCTGCTTCCCCTTGGCCGAGAGCTTAGCTTCTGTCTGCCCTATGGCGAAAAGTATATACAGTATAAGTGCCTGCATACTGCTGACTGTGTTCCAGAACTCCTGAGAGACGGGCTACAATGCCTACCACCTGGCTGTCTTGGAAATTGTCTCTCCTGATCAGCAATGGCCTTTACTGTTTATCTCTTTCTCAGAAACCTGACGACCGCAGCAGCATCACCTAAGAGGTCTCAGAGAATAGCCTCACGGGTAACGTTGCCAGAATTGCAAAGTAAGGCCTTAGGGTTAGAGGAATGCTGAAGACATCAAACAAAGCCAAGGTATGACACCATATCACGCGCTCATCTCAGGAGTCACGGAGAACTTCAGCTCTGGTGTTACATATTGCACGCTTGAAGATTTCTGCGATGGGATCCTTGGACCCAATTGAATCACCACCTATCGTTTGGTCTCCAGACAGGGATCTCCATCAAACTGGTTGAGAACCGATGCAGGGGGACTAGGAAAACTCGATACAATCGGAAACAAAATAGATAAAATCCCGGTTCTCCTATACGCTATCTTGCAGTGCTGCGCTATAGCCCTGCTGGCCAGGGGGGAGTGAATCCAGCCCAAACATACCGTCAACCTCCCCCGCCCTTTTGATTCCATGAAACTAGGGCGAAGCTTAATAGCTTAGGCTGGATCACCACGTGCAATGCCCTAGAGCGCAGACCAACCGCCAAGTAGCAAGTAGGTAGGTGGTCTGACAGTTCGAACTGGGCAAGGGTGCGAGAACAGTGGTTGGGATACTTGTACCGAGATTCGTGAACCCTGGATACTTTCGAGATGGGGGGGTATCTGTTTTCCGGGGCGCCTTTCAAATGCCTTACTAATCAACTACTACAGCTTGCCACGGTCTCCAGCGGGTAAGCTGAGGTACTTACAAGCGCATTTGCCGGGGCTCCTTCTACTTTTCCCTTTCGATTAGCTTAGTTTACCCCCCCCCCCCCCCAGAGGCGTCACAAGGATGAAAATCTTGGGTAAGGGTTTCCGCAGTATCGAGAGAGTGTTATTGACACTGGCCGTGTGTGTGTGCCCTATAAACGATACTTTCCTCACACTTTCGGAATTAGTGGTGCGCTTGACCCTCTTTCCCTTTTCGGGGCTTCATCTGAGCCCTTTACAGGAATAATCCTGCCTAGATTGGCCCAGGAGGTCTGGCAGCTAGCATGTTGTGTAACCGAGGAAGCACAGGATAGAAAATTGAGTTGTTATTCTATCGTGTCTGTTGGTAGCATTATATCATACTTTTATGGAGTCCCCGCTGAACCGTTTACTCTCTTTTCCTTGTAACCTGCATCGCCGATTATTACTTTTTTCTTTCTTGTTTTGGCCAGCAGATGTTTGTAAAGTGCACTATCCTTCGTTAGGACACCTGAGTTAGTTATATGTAGAGCCCAGGTTTTGGTAGTGCTCGTAGCACTCCGGCGAGTTGATAACTTCCATTCTTTTCTTTTTTGTTTGAACCTTTTACGAACCCTAGAAGTTATTGGATATGTGGAACTACTAAGTGAAATAAGCCACTAATGCATAGTAGGAAACTCAAACAGGGGTACTTTACTCCCCCGAGTGACCGGTTATGTTTGTTGCTGCATTCAGCGTCTAGCATTGTTCCCACAGATTTGACACATTGACCGGGTATCAAGGCTCCGTCAAACGCACCTGCTACAAGAGCGCCACGTCACGGGAGTGGAGGCAACGGGACTCTGCCCGAAGATTTTTCCCCAGGTAAAACAAAGTGAGGGCCAAAGCCAAAATCGACGTCCTTCCTAGTGCGCTCTCCAGAATCCTAGCAGACCAATCGCATTCAACCGTTTTCCTGTGGAATCGATTTAATTCTCACCAGGTAAAACTCCACAATACATCACAGATTGGGAGGACCCCTCTTTCACACCTACCAACTTACTCTTTGGGAGAGAGGCCTGGTGATCAGAGATGAGGTTCTCGATGTATCCTGCGACTCGCACTCCTGCAACAGGGGCGGGAAAGAGAGAATCCAATGGATCACCTTGCCCTTTTGGTTGGCGATAGCTAAGCTTAGGGGATTTACCTCCCGTAGCGTTACTCTATCCTAGGAGCTCAATGGACGAACGGGAAAGGACCTTTAGCAGGTTGCTTAGCATATCAGGGGGTGGGAAGCGCTCGAGTGCAGTCAATAAAATGGCGCTGTCTAAGACAAGCTAGGGTGAGTCAGTACCACGTCGGGGGCTTTATGAGGGCTATGTGGACAGGCCACAACGCATTTTCGTTGCATAATTTAGATGGGGCGAGATTCCGTTTTAAACCCCCTAAAGGGAAATTCTGCCAAAAGGTAATGACTCTTCCTGTTTCCAGCCATCAGGGCCGTATTCGATGGGATTGGTTGATTGGAAGATGGTGTTGTGATCTCCCCAACCCAGCCCAAACGCCACCACAAAACGGTAACGCCTCGCGGGTGTCATACACTACTTAGAAGAGAAGGTGGCAATAATAATAAGCTCCGATGAATCCAGGTTCTTAGACAGCATTGACCTCACTGCGCATCCATCTCAGCCCTCTTTCCCATCCTCCCCTTCCTCTCAGCATTCACCCGAGACAAAAAATGGTTTCGGGGCTGTCAAATAACCATAACCTCTAGCGTTTGGCAACTAAGTCTTGAGAGGGTAAGTTTTGGCTGTATCGTTACCATCGCGAAACCTCCTGTTCACACCGGCAAGGAGGAAGGAGGAAGGCCCATTATCAGAGTCTGTGAGCCACCGTTCGGGATTTTTCGGCCGACACAGTAGTTATCCATAAACACATCTATACTCATCCATCCAACCGCCAACCAGCCCACAGCCAGCCAAGCGAGGACCCCTTTGGTGCGGCTTGTGTCCGCATGATATCCGGGTATTTGCGGGTATATGTTGAACGCATGCATGCTGTCAAAGATGCATCCTACGGGACCATTTTTCCCTAATAGCATCTAGATTGCAGGTGGCTTTGTTAGGTAGCCTAATTAGATCAGAGGGGAAGAGCGTGGGGGGTTGGATGCACTTTTCCTCGGGGAGGATTTGGGGTACGAGTGATATATTGTGATTGACTGTGTCTACTCTCCAAATTAGAAAGTCTATCCCCATGATATACCTCCCAGCGCCAACTCAGCATCCCCTCTCTCGCTGGGTAGGATTAGTAATAGTAAATATATAAAAATCTAGCACTACTTTCCTTGCTTAAATCAAATGGCTAGGGAGGTACTGCCTCTGGTGATTCCCTGAAATGAAAATAGCTGCAATTGGTTCAAAGGACTGGTTCCGTGGCCCACACAGTGTAATTAAGGCCACAGGGTACACTTCTTGCTTTAGTGAGTACTGTGGGCTAGACCTGGAAATCAGAAAACAATCCAGAAACAAGCTCAAGAACGGGTGAGAACAAAGATTGGACCCCCCCCCCCCCGCCCCAGAAACGTGTGCCCATGAATGGTTCAACCTTATGAAAACCCACAATCCGTTCTGAAATCAATGGCTGATATGGAGAGGGAAAGCATCAGTGTTACCACACCGTTCCCGATCCACAAATGAACCTGGAGCCGTAAATGATGGCAAACAAATCCAAACTCGAAATAACTGTACATGCTTAAGAGGTGCACCACTTTCCCATTGCGAACAAGGTTACAGAAAAGCGAGATAACCCCCCAGTTAAATGACGATGTGTTCGTCGCTATCTGAAATGTACATTTCCCCATCCCCGTGCTGCATCCCCCCTCAACTACCTAGCAATACCCCTACTCCAGATACCCAAAAACTCAGACAGCAGAAACAGCAATAAAGGCCAAGCGGTAATTGCTGTTCTCCCTCAAGCACTCTCTTCAAAAACACCTTGTCTCTTGCGCCGAGAGCATTTATGAGATATTCCCACATAACCCCAACCGGAGCCCCCCTCTCCCATAGCCAAAACATCACCTTTTATCCCAAGCCTCACCCGACTTCCCATTCAGCCCTCATAGTGGGTCGAGCATCCATATTGCGACCGGTGTGCCGGCCGAGAAAAAGGGGAGACAAGATATAGAACTACATAGAGCTTCCTGAAAGGTGGCTCTGTACCTAATATGTAGCAGTCCACTGGTGCATCCCTCCTGCAAATATCCTGGAGGATCCTGTCATGAATTAGCACTCGCTGCTTATCACACCGTGCACGCACCACAAGGAACCACGAAAATAGCCCACATCGTGGTGCCCGACTTTATACGCCGGTGATAGCACCCTGACTTAGGTGATTCATCGAAATACAAGAATATATGTTCTGGGAACATCTACAAGTTACGGGCATACAGTGACCGGGCTAGCCAACAGTTCCACCGCAACATTTGACGGGAATTGACCCAAGGGCATCACCATCCCTGGACCTACCCCCCAGCAAAAAAGTGGTTCGCCGAGCATTTTTTTTAATGCTCGACTACTCCACTGGCCCCCGGATTCGAACTCATGATGGTCCCTGTTTCAAATTAGCCGACCAGTCTCCTAAGCCACTAGACCATAGGAACTGGCCGATAATACTTTTTCTTCTTGATCTTTTAACTGCTTCTTCAGAAAATAGATAGTTCAGGCGCCTAATACTTTATCTTTAGTAAAAAAAAAGGACATCGGTATCCAATCATAGTACTCTCTCATGATATCGGTAGAACGAGGAACGGGGGTGTTCCGCTGTATACCTGCGATCTGCCTCCGGAACACCCGCTTTCTTTGTCGAAGGACAAATGTTCTCCGAATTCCGGGGCTAGTATCCTCGATGTAACTATTCTTTGGTACAGGAAAGGACAGGGATAAAAAATTTGCATGGTAAATTATCTATGCGTATCTAACCGCCCATACAAAATTCGCACTCAAGTGTTCGAGTTCCATATGCCTGTAACTTGTAATGCTCAAGAAGAGTCTCTGAGACCGAGTGACCTATGATGATCATGTTCGAGGGCCTGGTTATCTCAGACTAATCCGGGAGAGTACTGTGGGGCTATGAAGGTGGTTTCCTATTGCTTTTACATTTTAGTTATATCTTATTCTACGGCAATGGGCTATAGCACGGGAATGGTTTAGTTAATACTATAGAGCGGGCAGTTGTGTATAGAGGCGGACATGTGGGGCAATTGGATTGGGTGGAGGGAGTTGCCCGGCCGGGGCAGGAAGAGCTGGCAGTTTAAAGGGCCATAAGCCATCTGATGTTTCCTGTAGCTAGACGATCATCCGTACAACATCGCGAGTGAAGCGATTGAAAGCGAGAGTGACAAGCTTTTCTTTGTCCAGTTCCTTTTCTTTTCTTTTCTTTTAGTGAGCGAACTGCATTGACCTGGATCGTGAACGTTACTTTGTTGTTTGCCTTTGGCTTCCAGCTTTCTACGGACCTTTTTACAGGAAACCGCATCCGGAGCACAAGGCTTCTCGAGAGCGTCACCGGCCGGGAATCGTGCTTTCAGTACTAAACAAGGGAAAAGGCGGAGGGGTGAGGTGAAAGGATGAACGAACTCCTGGTACAAAGTCAGGACCCGACTCCTTCTCCGCCCTCACCCTTGGGCCCTCGCGCTCTCTCTCTGGACATGTCCTAAGCCTTAAGAACAAGCATGAGGGAAAGACATGAACCATTCCGTTGATAGGGATAACCTTTGTCTAGCCCTCAGTGGCGGCTTTACAGCGATCACCTACAGTATCACTCAGGGTGGCCCCGTTACGCACAACGCCCCAGCATCACCCAAGGGCCACTGGCCTCTCCATCTTTCCCGATTAAGGTACAAAACATGTAACCTGAAGGATGCTATCAAGAACACAAAGGATGCAATTCCTATCTCCCAAGAAGCGACGCTTATCGCTGAACAGGAGTTATGTCGTATCAAGAGATAAATTGGGAGAAAAAAAGAAAAAACAAGGACTCTCCGGACAATGTTGTACCTTTTCGAAAGGCTATCAGCAACCACCTGTAAAATGGCTCATATCTCTCCACGCTACACCCTCCTTTCAGGTTACATGTCTGTACCGAGGTTGTTGGGATCGTGATGCCATACAGCTAGCCCACGGCCCTGCTGTCACACTATATTCCGTCTCAGCCTTTATATCGGCAACATTGGGAGAAGGTGAGAGAAAGTGGGCTTTGCTGTGGGTAAGATATGATTTGGAAAGGACCGCAGTTTGCAAGCGTACGGATAAAGGCCGCCAGGTATCCGCACACCGATAAGTGTGCAATAGGAGGGTACTACTAGGGATATATATGGCCTACGATGACCCCGTTCAGAGCGTTGTACCCAACCCCCCAAGCCCGGCGCCACGTTTCCAAGTAATCCCTAGAGAAAGGGCAGTGCTGAGAAATGGTCCTTTGGGCTGAGGAACGAAGGCCCAGTATGAGTTTCCTACTCACTATTGCGGATGTGTGGGCGAAGGTGGAGGTTGGGATTCACACAATAGCTTGCGTCATCAAGATAGGGTATATATATACCGTTCATGTCTCCCGTAGTTAGGTGGAGAGCTTAATCAACAATCTTCCGCAAGACAAAACATTCAATTCCTGACAGGCAGTTTATAGGAGTTGTTGAGTGATAATCAATGGGTCATATATCCTGGTTGCCCGGGGATAGTGCGCTGGGCAAAGCGCAAGATATCAAAGAGCAGTGTGTAGTAAATGGGGGGTATGATGGAGGTCTGGTCATGCGCAGGGACAACTGCCGCCGTACAAGCACCGCCAGGAGGCTGCTATGAGGCGAGCGTCGTGAGAAGACCCGGAACAAAGGTGATAGGAAAAATGAAGTGTGTTCGCTGTTCGATGTGTAGATTGATGATGATTATACAGAGGAACAGAGCGCAGCTGAGGCTAAATACAGTTTGTGGTGGCCACCCGCACAGTGGAGTGGGCTCACTATCACAAACACCAGAAACACCAGTCGCCCTCGACATGGTGACAGTCCCACTCGCCTGCTAACTAGTATGCCCTAACATGACATCCCACGATGGGGTTACTCCATCGGGGTACACTGACAAGCCAGTTGTAGAATCTGACAGCAGGTATAGCAGATTGGAAATTGGCTCTCGCCTCAACGACCCCTCCACACTTTTCAGATAGAACAAGCAATTAAGGTGCTTGGTTTCCGGCTTATGAGACGGGAGCATAATCAGGTGTGGTCAATTTGAGGGGGGCTAGATGAATAGATCAAGCAGAGAAGTATAGATAAATACACAGGAATAGTTATTCCGAACAAGCCCGTAATAGCGAGCGACTAGTCATTTAGCCCAATGGTTTCGAATGAGACAAGATAGAAAATTCGCACCTCGCGCCCCCAAATTGCCACCATCTATCCTAGTCAAGACTCGAAACTCTCAATGCCAATATCTCCTCCCTCAACGCCCAGAGATCATTAAAATTAAAGTCTTGTTGGGCCTTCAAATACTGCACAATAACATCATACTTCTCGGACTCCTGCGGCTCCGGAGGCCCTTCGATTCCCGGCAAAGCGAGTTTCAGCAGAAGCCACATCACCGAATCCTCGCCGTAGAGGAACGAGAGGTGCAGTGGCGTGTACCCGAAGAAGTCCCGGAGACTCGGGTCGCATCTGGGGTCATCGAGGAGGAGCTTTGTTGGTGCGAGGTGGCCGAGCATGGCTGCGTGGTGGAGGGCTGTTCTGCCGTTGGTGTCCTTTTGATTAAAGTCGACCCTGGGGTCGCGGATGAGGAGGTCTGCAGCCAAGTAGTTCCCGGCTTTTGCCGCGATATGCAGAGGTGCTTCGTCGAGTGGGCCTGCTTCCGAGAAAATATTGAGTCCAGTGTCTGATAAGAGGTAGCTTAGAATGCCATGCCGCTCTCGATGAATGGCTACATGTAAAGGGGTCCAGCCTTGGAAGTTTTTAACATTGAAACCCGTTCTAGGGTCCGCAAGCAGGCTCTCCACGACTACTGTCCGGCCGGCCCAAATGGCCAGGTGTAGCGGCGTGTTGCCAGCGTCGTTCACCGGGTTGATGTCGATTCTGGGGTCGTTCATCAAAAGTTTTACTATCTCCCCGTATCCCTCCTCAGCTGCCATATGGAGTGGTGTCACGCCGCTCCGGTCCTCGCCGAGAGGGCCCACTAAGCCCGGGAGCCCCATCGGAGTGGGCGTGCCCCACGACTTTCCCTTAGAATTGACATCGATTTCTCGATGTTCTAAAAGTTGTCGTACAGCCGATGCACGCCCGATTCTTGCCGCTAGGCGCAGTGGTGTTTGGCCGCGAAGGTTCAATCGATTGACGTCGACTCTCGGGTCACTAAGTAAAAGCTTTACTGATGACTTAGATTCAACTTTTGTTGCTATATGCAGTGGGGTGTCCCCATCTATGTCCCCTGCGTTGACATCGATTTCATCGTGGGCGAGCAGCAACCGCACGATAGTAGGCTCCGTACCAGTGGCCGCTTTGTGCAATGGCCCCCAAGACATCTCGTCCTTCCAGTTGACGTCAACTCGCTCATCCTCCAGCAGGATTTTCACAATTTCCGCATGGCCGTAGCGCACTGCCTGATATAGCGGTGTACCGCCGTGGGTGCTCACTTTATTCATGTCGAGCCTCTTATCGCTCAGCAAAAGCCGCATCACCTCTCCATGACCGCGTTCAGCTGCTATATGGAATGGTGTTGTACAGCGCCCGTCCCCCATGATTACCTCGACCCTGCTATCACGTAGAAAAAGCCGGACTATCCCTTCAAAACCCATTTCGGCCGCCATATGTATCGGCCGCTGATTCCGAACCCAGAGGGTAGCGTCGACCCTGCAGTTGTCCAAGAGCATCCTAACAATTTCCTCGCTCCCTAACTGGACCGCTCGCTGCAGCGGAGTCCAGTTATCGGTACCTCTCGCGTTGACATTGACCCTATCATCCTCCAACAATGCCCGAACCACCCCCAAGTGCACCCCTAAGACCGCGGCCATCAACGGCGTCCGGCGCCTAAAACGGCGCGGACGATTAACATCGAACCTTCCATCGGCGAGCATAACACGCACCACCTCCTCCTTTCCACACGCAGCCGCTCTGAAGAATGGGGTTGTTCCCGCACTATCTAGCGCGTTAAAGTCGACATCATCCCGAACCAAGAAGAGTCGAACCACATCTGCGCGCCCAGCTGCAGCCGCAATGGCCAGCGGCGTCTTCAGCTGGAGGCCTTTGGCATCTGCTCCCACGCCGTGCTCCAATAGCCATCCGACGACCCTTACACTCTGGTTCTCTACCGCGTCGTGGAGTATTTCGCCACCGGCGGCGAACTCGAGAACCTTTCTACCCAGGAGCCACCTAATCACGGCATCGTTCCCATGCTTTATGGCGGAGTAGAGCGCCCGTTTGCCATACTCGCTAGAGCGGGAACGACACACGTTGTCCAGAAGGGCGTGCGCTAAAAGGCTTGCAAGATGACGGCATGTCCTCAGAAAAGAGCTAATATCCGGCAGAGATTGATATGTCAAGATGTGAAGGATTAACTCATTCGGTAGATCAAGTATTCCAGCCATAATGAGAATAAGACAGTGGATCAAGATGTGGGCGCAGGTGGGGTATTTGTATGGTATGTGGTACGGTGCTGGAGAGCCGCTCGCGCTGCGACCCGGTCCGACAGGCCAACGGATGCGATAATCAAGCTTGCTAACACTGTGTATACAGGTAGCCGGTGATTCTGGTGCTCCCCCGCAGTGTTCTCAGGACCTGGGTTACCACAGCATACTTATGGGGGTGTTCGCAAGAAGACACGATCCGATCAGCCAGGCAGCAGTGCAACACTCGCTTTTGGTTCAAGATCACGTGCGCGAAACTTGAGACAGAACGTTAAGGCTGAACCCAGCCCACTCGAGGAGAATCATCTCCATAGCTAAATTCTCGAAAGCTTAGAATTCGTATTCGGGCTTCTCATCCAAGAGTTGCCTTCCCCATTTGTCGTAGTGCGTATCGGTAGTTCTTTCCTGCCCACTGCTCGAGTAGTACCAGGAAGATGAAAATTGCGTAGATGTGCGGCAAGAATGTTCAATCTCAGAGAACTCAATTCACGATGCCCCTTTTGTATGAATTTTCAACTCAAGCTCTTGTATGTTCGGGCTTGGGGAGGACGCGGAGACAACAAGTTTAATGCCTAGCTGCATAATGGAAATTTCACTCTATTGGGAATTCCCACTGGCTAGCACGGGTATACGAGCATATCAAGTTTAGAGTTCATGTTATGAGCTGGTGCTGGCATCTGTCCTCTTAGAATCCGCTAGATAGTTCACCCCCCACTAGGCTTGCACTACTTTACACTAGAAAAGAATTGCCAATACGCACAACCACAGATGGGGAAGTAACTCTTGGATGAGAAGTACGAGTAGACAATCGTGCAATGAGCAGAAGCTACTTTGACGCATCCTAATATCTGCGCTATACCGATGGGAGCACCACCAATCTAGGAAAGAGAAAGAACCCCAATAGGCAATACAACCAAGTAAACAGTTAAAATCAAGGAGGTGCAAACCAATGCTAACAGAGAGTAGCTAGGGGGGCAACCAAATACAACCCCGATAACCGAAGCTATTATACTTCCATTTTCATCGCGTATTCGGAATCAGGTAATATTAAAGATTTATGTCTTGATACTATGACCAAACATGGCTAGTAGTAATTTCTACTCCTTGCATCATTTATTCTCATACCAGGCCAAGCT
>Ga0307517_10000282_pt1 | contig 87494 bp, 55 predicted proteins | sample 23_EM_MG_FD_194515 | JGI IMG/M metagenome (GOLD analysis project Ga0307517, IMG submission 194515) | Populus trichocarpa ectomycorrhiza microbial communities from riparian zone in the Pacific Northwest, United States - 23_EM | ecosystem: Host-associated > Plants > Roots > Unclassified | place...
TTTTAACAGGAATGGTGGGGTTCAACGATTTCTAGTTCGTTGGGTGGGTCGACCTGACTCAGATTGCACTTGGATTACTAGAGATACTTTGCAGCAGCTTGACCCAGATCTTTGGGAGTACTATCAGAGTCGGCCAGTATTACACTCGACGGGGTCGCGTTTCTCTAACCCCGGGAGAGTTGGTGGGGACACCAGACCCACACCACAAACTACACGAGTACATGGACGGAGGCGACGTAGGATGGCCCAGCCTGTCACGCTTTGGTTGGGGGACTAAGCCCATTTGGGCCTATTTCATTGTAATTTTATTTATTTAGCCCATTTGGGCCTGCTCATTGTTATTTTATTATTTATGTTAAACAGTTTAATTTGATGGGCCGAGCCCAATAGTGGGATGTTCTAAGGTTTACTATTTATATGTTCTATCATTTTGAGACATGACATTATTGATGATTAATGAAAATTGCAGATTTTGCATCTCCCTACTCTCCTCTCTTCTCTTCTTTGGCTTTCTTCTTCTCCTAGGCTTCTTTCTTTTCCTGGCTTTAATTCTTTTGTTTGTTGTCCCGCATCATAAATACTAAAATCCTAGCTAGAATAAACGATTGAACTTATGACCCACTAAAAAAAATACTCAACAATAATTAAATCAAACCCAACAAATAAAGTTAAGTTAATAAACCTCAACTAAAAGTTCATCTAAATTAAACCCAAAACATAAGGTAAAGCCCAATTTCTCAATGGTTTGGGCTATCTTCCATCATCTATGATCATACGCGTGCGTAAACAATGTTTTCGGTTCGGTGTCCCCACCAGGTATGGATGCCTTATAATATATATACAAATGTTTAGTATATTACCTTCAAACATGCCATCTTCTAGTTCCTCAACAACACTTGCAGAATGTTTAGGTACTCTTTCTCTACCTTGGAATTGAACTGAAGCATGACCCCCTATCCTGGTTTTTCTTGTTTCTTGAAAAAGAAGATGCGTTAAACCATTTTCCTTGAATTTAAGTTAATACACCATATTGAAGAGAGGTAAAATGCATGGAAAAGGCTTACCTTACTGCCCTATACTTTTTATAGCTGTATTTAAGATAAGGCAGTGAGTTTTCCAACAGATTTTCCAACACCTGGATCAAAAAGATTTAATTTCAATTGCACATTAATTTAGAAGGTCAATGATAATTTGCAAAACCAGAGAGAAACATAAGTAACTATTTTGCCTTATAGATATTCACACGCTGAACCAAGACCTGGCAAAGGGTCATAAAGTTGCGATGCGAAAAGGCATGGTAGAAAACTCCAATATATGACTGCATAAAATAAAGACCAAAAACCTGCAATATGGAGTGAATCCTTGAAGTAAAGCTCAATTGAAGAGATAAAGAAAAACAAATGGATTCAATTTGCAATAATTACTTTGTAGATCAAGCTGTGTTTTCATATTGTTAGAGTTTTACCGATACCTTTCCCCTAATTTTTGTAAAATTCTGAATAATAACAAGGTAAACAGCTGTCAACCCAGACATGAAACCCGATAGATAGAAAAAAGTGTCATCATTTTGTCATAACCTAATTTTTTATTCTTTTATTTTAATTATTTTATTTACTGAAAAAAAATGATGAAAAACAAGTAAAAATAAAATAAATGAGGAATGAATTAAAATTTGGGTTAAAGGCAACATGATTGGAAGTTTAAGGATTTAATTAAATTCTTGGCTAGTTTAATTAATCAAATCAAGGGCTTAATTGGAGAATTGATAAGTTTTGAGACTTAATTGAGCTTGGAATTAATTTAATTAATCCAATTAAGGGTTTAATTGGAGAATTGATAAGTTTTAAGACTTAATTAAGCTTGGAATTAATTTAATTGATCAAATCAAGGGTTTAATTGGATAATTGATAAGTTTTAGACTTATTTGAGCTTGGAATTAATTTATCCAGGGGCTTAATTACAAAACTTTTAAACCTTCAAGGGCCAAAACGCAAATAATCATTAAACATCAAAACGACGCCGTCTGTGGATGCGCTGTTCATCTTCTTCAACGGACGCCCACCGCCACCATTACACCTGCAATCAATGGTTGGAAGAAACGGATTGTTCTCTGGCTATAAAAGCCAGAGAACGAAAGGTCACAGGGGGACTGCAGGAAAGAAAAACGGGGGACTGCAGGAGAGAAAAACAAGAGAAAAGGAGGAGCAGAACCGAGGAACACAAAAAAACCAGAGAAGAAAAAAAAGACGGGGAAAAGACCGGGGAAGAGGGAAATGGGCAGAACCGTGGGGAGAAACAGGGCGTAAGGAACAAATAAAAGAGAGCAAATAACAGAGAAAAAAAACAGAGCATAAATCAAGAGCAACAAAAAAAAAAAATACACAGAGAGAAGGAGAGAACAAGAGAGCAGCACACACAGAGACGAGAATTATCCTTGAAATTGTCTTCGTCCCTGCAGACAAAGGAAAAACACAGAAATCAGTCAAAATAAATCCAGCCAGCGTCTTCATCATCTTCTTAGTTCCTTCATCATTTCAAAAGCTGCTGGAAAACGAAAGCAATCGGTGGACACAGAAGCAAAGGAAAGCAGAAGAAGGAGTAGAGGAGAGGAGGTAGTGTCGGCCAGCCAGAGCTTCGCCATCGTCCCCATCGCCTCTAACAGAGCAGGTACGCGACTTCTTCCTCTTGCATTGTTTCAGTAATTGGCATTTACACTGTGCAAGCGAATTTTAATTCACTTGCACAGTGTAGCTGACACACGCGTGTTGCTTAGCCCAGCCAGGCCACTGGCTTGGGCCAATGGCCGGGCTGGGCCGGCTGGGTCCAGCCCAGCCCATGTGGGCTGAGCTGGGCCCAGCCCCCAAAAATAAAAAATTAAAAAATTGAAAAGTAGAAAAAATAAAAAAAATAAAAAATTTGTATGCATGAATAAAAATAATATAAATATATTGGTTTATTCACTGACGCCAGAGTCAGGAATAAAAATACCGGTTTAAATTTATATTATTATTTTTTTTTTCATTGTATTTTATCTTATTTAGCTAGAAAAATAAAAAAAATATGCGAATGTGTAATAAAATGAATTTATTTTATTTTATTTTTTTACTAGCGTTAGAGTCAGGAATAAAAAATATTGATTTGAATTTATTTTATAGCTATGTAATATTTACCAACGCCAGAGTTGGAATTATTCGTAGTTGAATATTCATTGGCGCCAGAGTCAGGAATATTGCAAGTAAACTATCAGAGCATAAACCAATAAATATTTAGCAATTTAAGACAAAATCAGCAATGCAGTCTGCCTCAGGCAGAACGTTTAAGGGTGATAATATCTTTCCTTTTACGTAACCAATCCCGTACTATAGAATCTCTGTTGATCAGTTAGGGTTCCTAGTGACCATAATACTAGGTGGCGACTCCTTAAACAAGATATTTTTCCCTAAAAGAACAAGATGTCAGAACTATGTTCTTTCCTTGTAAATTTTTTAGGGCTGCCGCGATGTCGAGTGCGACACATTTCACGTAGCAAATCCGAAAACACATAAAGCTATTAAGGCATGGAAAAGAAATTGGGCAAAATCTAATTTTATTAACAAATATCTATTAAAAGTCATATAATGCTTGTAGTAGTTGACAGTGCAATATAAACACTGTAATGCCATGGAATTAAGAGTTACTGCATCAAATATTAGTTCTCCAATGCTATGAACAAATTTATAAATTTTAAGTTCATTCATTGTTGCGACATGCAGGTCCAAACCTTCGATGGAAGGCAAAACGACGCACATCTGATTCTTATATGTAAGAGACTTTTGAAACAAGAAAACCACTCATAGTTCCACTTTCCCACATCCCCCATTAAACAATCCTTAGAATGGAAACAAAGCATCCTAATTTTCTTATATATGTAAGTAAAATTTTATTGATAAAGAAAAAAGTGGGAGAGACAGTTCAACAATCAAAACATGGTCAATTTAGGCGACAAGTGCAGTTTCAATGTTTAAAAATGACAAAAATAAACTGAAACAAGCGCAAGAGAAAATGAAGATATCCAGCATTAGCTCTGGATGCAAAGTTTTGGTAGGGAAGCCTTATGCAAGAAAAGGGAAGTCAAAGCATTCAAAACCTCATGGTACTAGCTGATTTGTAAACAATAGTAAAGTGATATCAATTTATCTGCTCAATATGTATTTTTCTACTGGCAACATGAATTCAACCATCTATATTAATCAATATGAATTTGCTTGCATCAAACTCTGGAACAATCTTGTTACTAAATCCTGATCATACTAAAAAAGGGGAAGGAAAACCCTAAAGGAGGATGCGAGTGAAACCTTATTCCTATGTTTTTAGGGTCTCAAACAGAGACTCGATCATAAAAAAAGAAGCTTTACTTCAGTTGTACAGAAAAGCAGCAAAGTACATGCAATAGACTTGAAACGGAAAAACATGGATCTATGATGTCAAAATTAAGCAAATTACTGGTTGGCTCACCTAAACATTCTTGTTAAACTAACTAAAAAGGAAGAATCACAAGACAACTAAAGCATGCCAACTTTGAAGTTATAACAAAAAAAGAACATAATAGAGGAAGATAACTGAAGAAACTTCCCAAGATGGATGCTATAAGCTGCAAGGAAATTTATCATAGTCATAAAACATGAGACAAAAAAAGAACATAATAGAGGAAGATAACTGAAGAAACTTCCCAAGATGGATGCTATAAGCTGCAAGGAAATTTATCATAGTCATAAAACATGAGACAAATTTGAAAAAAATATTTAAGAGAGAATTGATCTTATTTTCTCATATTTTGGAATGAAGCGTACAACACAATAAATAGGAAATGATTGCGATATGCAAACCATAAATCACAAAACAATCAAACTATAGAAAAAAAATCCTCCACTAAGCTAGGAAAAAATAAACCTTGAGATCTAGTCATATAATATCAGATTCCCCTTATTAGAACATACAAAAAATATCTTATAAAATCCCTAAAATTACTAGCTAACTTTGAGCACGATTTCAATACTCCCTCTCAAGCTAGGTTGTAGATGTTGTACATACACAACTTATGACTCAACTCTTCAAAGTTAGTTCTTGAAAGAGCTTTAGTAAGTATATCTGCATTTTGAGATTTCGTGGTTATATAAACTAGATGAACAATTTCCTTCTTGATCTTTTTTGAAATAAAATGTTAATCTATCTCAATATGCTTTGTTCTTTCATGATGAATGGGGTTCTTTGCAATACTTTTAGTAGCTTGATTGTCGCATAACTTCTTGATAGGATTCACCAATTCCACTCCCAACTCTCTAAGCAATCTTTGCTTCCACATTCCTTCACAAATGCCAAGAGAGCTTTGAACTTAGATTCTGCACTGTTTCTAAAGACCACGAGTTGTTTCTTGCTTCTTCAAATCACGAGATTTCTCCAAACATAAAAGCAGTACCCAGATGTAGATCGTCTGCCTAGTTTGCATCTGAAAAGACTTCAACATTTCTATTGTCACTCTTCTTATATAGTATTCCTCTATCAAGAGTCATCTTGAGATACCTTAAAATTCTATTCACAGCTTTCATATGCTCTTTTGTTGGATTGTTTATGAACTAACTCACACCACTAACATAAAAACCAATATCAGGTCAAGTGTGTGAGAGATAGATAAGTTGTCCTACCGATCTCTAATATCTCCTCTTGTTAACTGGTGCACTATCAATTCTAGCTCCTATCTTCTTGGCTGAATCTATTGGAGTATCTGCAGGTTTACATCCAAGCATACTTGTTTTTTTTAGTAAATTCAGAACATACTTTCATTAGGAGATAAATAACATCTTTTTCATCGTGCCACCTCTATGCCAAGAAAATATCTAAGGTAACTAAGGTCTTTGGTTTCAAATTCCTTGGCTAAAAGTTTCTTCAATCTTACCAGCTCCTCATAGTCACCAGTTAGAATGATGTCATCAACATATACAATTAGTATTGCTATTTTCTTTTCCAGAGAGAACTTTACATACAATGTGTGATCTACTTGACATTAGAAGTATCCATACCAAACTACTGTCTTTGTAAACCTGTCAAACCATGCCTAAGAAGATTGCTTGAGTTCATATAGTGATTTTCTCAGCTACTTTGTTGTAGTTGAAGGATTTTTCTAGTCCCGACAGTATCTCCATGAATACTTCTTTCAAATCACCATTCAAGAACATATTCTTAACATCTAGCTGATGTAACAACCAATTTTGATTAGCTACAAGGAACATAAGAATTTTAATAGTGTTGAGCTTTGTCACTGGAGCAAATGTTTTATTGATAGTCTATCCCATAAGACTGAGTAAACTCTTTTGTGACAAGACAGACTTTTAACCTCTCAATACTTCAATCAGCCTTATGTTTGATAGTAAAGATCCACTTACAACCAACTGGCTTCTTTCCAGGTGGAAGTTGAGAACTTTCCCAAGTGCCATTCTTTTTCAATGCACTAATTACTTCACTAACTGCCTTTCTCCATCATGAGTCATTGGGAGCATCATGAATAGAATTAGGAACCTGTACGTTATCAAGAGCTGAAACAAATACATGACAAGATGATGACAACCCTCCATATGAAACAAATCTGTTGATGGGATGACTTGTGGGATGACTTGTGCATGATCTAACACCCTTTATCAGAGCAATTGGAATATTTGAATCATCAATAACAGATGCAATATTCTCAATATAAGAAATTTCCTCACCTGAATGTATTTGAGCAGATTTTGAATTCGGTTCAAAGTCTTGGTCAAGAGCAAGAGGTATTGGGTGCTCTATCTCCTTTCCAGGTCTTTTCCTCTTAGCATAAACATGAAGCTCATGATTTTGTGTTGATTCAAGATGTTTATAGACAGGGGATTGAATTGGAGTTGTAGGAGGATGACTCTCGATTTGTTGAGTTTGCTCAAGAATTGAGTTTTAAGGAGTTAATTCAGGATATTTATGAGGAGTATGATCATTGGTTGTATTTTAGAATGATTGTGAGGTGTCCCCTGGTTGAACTAAATGATCAAATTCAATGTCCCAAAGTTGATATTCTCTTATATTTGGTATCATACCATATATTGGCAACCACTGGGTTCACTCCCATATTCACGGAGTAGGTTATGTCCCCAACCTCGGTTCTTCTAGCAATCAGAAGTGGTGTCATTCTCTCGTCGGCGATGAAGTCTCCATCTTAAAGCCTATAAAAGGTTGTGAAGATGGCTGTGACGTCCTTGTGGAATTGGGTCTCATTGTGGCCCGAAGAAGGGTTCGTGGTTTGGTGGGACTTAATGTGGCTACAAACAAAGAGCACGATATCAGTTAGTGCCAGGTCTTGTATGGGCACCCAGTGGTACGATGTGGCTATGATCACCTTTATGAACACGAACATGACGTTCAACAGGTCATCGTTTCGTAGGTCGAACCTCAACAGGGAGAGGAAGAGCGTCCAGTTGCAAATCAAGACGTACACCCTATTCGGGTCAATAGGCGGAGACATATTCATGGTTCTCAGTGGATGCTAAGGTGGTAACTCAATAATGATAAAGCTTTAGGATTCGCGGTTGTTCAGAATCTAGCACCAATAAAAAATCTAACCGAAAAATTGAAATATAATGTGATTTCATGCGGAGAGATTTTTTATTGGTGCTAGATTCTAAACAACGACAAATTCTAGAGCTTTATCATGGCTTAGTTACCACATCAGTACCCACCGGGGACCATGGATATTACCTCTTTTGCTGACCCGAATGGGGTGTACATCTCGCCTTGCAACTAGACGCTTTTTCACTCCTTGTCGAGGCTCGACCTGCAAAACGGTGACCTGTCGAACGTCACGTCCATGTTTAGTAAATTAATTCATGATCTGAATTGTGTTGCTAAATTCTTTCCTAACTTGTATGTATTTCAGGATTTGAATTTAGGGAAGAAAATTGACAGTGTTAAGATGTGTTCAGGACTCTATTTCCTCAAAGATGATACTTCTCTAAGAAAACAAGTTCAGAATACAATTTGTATATCATCTAAGGGTTAGTCAGCTTTAAATTCTCATGTCAATAAAGATATTGATGTTATGTTATGGCACTACTGTCATGGTCATCCAAATTTCATGTACCTTGAGAAACTATTTCCTTATTTATCAATATAAATTCAAAGTCTTTCAATTGTGAAATCTATTAATTCTCCAAACATAACCATAGTAGCAAAATATTTCAAAACTTTAATTCCATGATACAAACGCAATTCCAAACCAAGATCCAACTCTTAAAAACCGATAATGCCAAAGAGTATTTCAACTCTGTCCTTGGTACTTATTATTTGAGTCAAGACATTATTCACATAAGTTCATGTGTTGACATTTCACAACAAAACAAAGTTGCACAAAGAAAAAATAGACACCTGTTAGAAATAGCTTTATTCCTCATGTTCTCCATTAATGTTCCAAAGCATTTTTGGAGAGAAGTTGTCTTTAATGTTGCTTATCTCATAAATATAATGTCTTTTAGAATAAATTCTTTCCACACACCAAAATAATCTTTTCATTAGACCTAAGATGTTTGGATGCTCAGTTTTTGTCCATATACACCAGCACAATCGTGGCAAACTGGATCCTAAATCAATTAAATGTGTCTTTCTCGGGTACTCTTCAAACCAAAAAGGTTACATGTCTTATTCTCCCATCACCTAAAAGGTCTATACTGTAATAGATGTGACTTTTTTCGAGCATCAATCCTACTTTTCCAAATCTGATATTCAGGGGGAGAACATGAGAGAATATCAAATTTGGGAGATTGAATCTGATCATTTAGTTCAACAAGGGGACACCTCACAATCATTCCAAACTAATCCAACTAATGATCATATGGTATGCTTTCATTATCTCAACCACAAGTGCGCCAAAGTCCACACACCCTTTACACAACTCGAATATGGGGTTGATTATGGACAAGAGCGTGATGTAGCTCCCCGCCGCCCTTAGCTCTGTCTCTTGGGCAGGGAGTCTGGACGTACATGTGCCAACATCTTAAAACTTCTCTCTTATAGTAGCGTCCATAGCAACGACCGTCTGCTTGAGATTCATCGTGACCGGATGGCATGCATTGCACCACAAAACGTCCTGGATGAGAGTGGTATCCGCGTTGAACAATGCGGTCACATCTGTGCTCCTCCAATAGGCCTTCTCTGTGACAGCATACACCTTCAGCAACTAGGTCTCAACAGCAGTGGTGATTGTTCATTATTAGCGAGTAACCTTGCATCGGTATTAGGCCGGTGGCACACTTCACAATTGCGCACACGACTACCTGCTCCTTGGTTAGGCTGAGGGTTGTGTTCAGTATATTGGCAGGCACTGGGTTCACTCCTTTATTCATGGAGTAGGTTATGTCCCCAACTTCAGTCTTTTAGCGATAGGAAGTGTGTCGTCTTTTCACCAACGAAGAAGTCTTTGTCTTGAAACCTATAGAAGGTTATGAAGATGGCTCTGGCGGTGCCCAAGAAAATGGCAACCTTATGAATCCGGGCCTCATTGTGGCTTAGAGGAGGGTTCGCAATCAGGTGGAACTTGATGTGGTTGTCAACAGAGAGCACACCGTCAACTAGTGCCAGGTGTACACCATATTCGGGTCAGCAGACAGGGTCATATTCACGGTTCCTGGTGGGTACTGCAGTGGTAACTTAGCAATAGTAAACCTATAGGATTCACGGTCGTTCAGAATCTAGCACCAATAAAAAATCTAACTGAGAAATTGAAATATAATGTGATTTCACACGGAGAGATTTTTTATTGGTGCTAGATTATGAACTTTGACAAATCCTAGAGCTTTATCATGGCTTAGTTACCACATCAGTACCCACCGGGGACCGTGAATGTGACCTCTCCTACTGACCTGAATGGGGTGTACATCTCGCCATGCAATTGGATGCTCTTCCGCTCCTTGTTGAGGCTCGACCTGCAAAATTGTGACCTGTCGAACGTCATGTCCATGTTCAGTAAATTGATTTGTGATCTGAATTATGTTGCTAAATTCTTTCCTAACTTGTGTGTATTTCAGGATTTGGATTCAGGGAAGAAGATTGGCAAAGTTAAGATGTGTTCAAGACTCTAGCTCCTCAAAAATGATACTCCTCAAAGAAAACAAGTTCATAATACAATTTGTATACCATCTAAGGGTGAATCAGCTTTAAATTCTTATGTCAATAAAGATAGTGATGTTATGTTATGGCACTATTGCTTTGGTCATCCAAATTTCATGTACCTTGAAAAACTATTTCCTTCCTTATTTATCACTAAAAAATCAAAGTCTTTCAGTTGTGAAATCTATCAATTCCTAAACATACCCATAATAGCTATCCAAGCATCTCATATAAGCCATCCCGTTCATTTGCCATGATTCACTGTGATGTATGAGGCCTTTTAAAAGTGAAAAATATAACAGGAACTTGTTGGTTTGTCTCGTTTGTTGATGATCACACTAGATTGACCTAGTTATTCCTTATGAAAGAGAAATATAAAGTTAGTCAATTTTTTCAAAACTTCATTTCCATGATACAAACGCAATTCCAAACCAGATCCAACTCTTAAAAACCAATAATGCCAAAGAGTATTTCAACTCTGTCCTTGGTACTTATTATTTGAGTCAAAGACATTATTAACATAAGTTCATGTGCTGACACTCCATAACAAAACGGAGTTGCACAAAAAAAAAAAAAATAGACACCTATTAGGAGTAACTTGATTCCTCATGTTCTCCACTAATGTTCCAAAACTTTTTTGGAGAGAAGTTGTCTTTACTGTTGCTTATCTCATAAATAGAATGCCTTCTAGAATCCTCAAATTCCAAACTCCTTGTCACGACCTCTTTAAATTCTTTCCACACACTAAAACAATCTTTTCATTAGACCCTAAGATATTTGGATGCTCAGTTTTTATCCATATACACCAGTACAATCGTGGCAAACTGGATCCTAAATCCATCAAATGTATCTTCTTGGGTACTCTCCAAACCAAAAGGGTTACAAGTGTTATTCTCCCATCACCAAAAAAGTTTATACTTTAATAGATATGACTTTTTTCGAGCATCAATCCTACTTTTCCAAATCTGATATTCAGGGGGAGAACATAAGAGTATCAACTTTGGGACATTGAATCTGATCATTTAGTTCAACCAGGAGACACCTCACAATCATTCCAAACTAGTCCAAGAGCATCAAAGTCCACACGTCCCTTACACAGCTCGAACATAGGGCTGATTGTGGACAAGAGCGTGATGTAGCTCTTTACCACCTTCAGCTCTGTCTCTTGGGCAAGGAGTCTGGACGTGCATACGCCAACAACTTCAAGCTTCTCTCTCTTATAATTACATCTATAGCAGCGGCTATCTGCTTGAGGTTCATCGTGACTGGATGGCATGCCTTGTGCCACAACACGTCCTGGATGAGAGCGGTATCCATGTTAAACCACTCAGTCACGTTTGTGCTCCTCCAGTAGGCCTTCTCTGTGACCGCATACACCTTTCGCGACTAGGTCACAGTAGCAAACAGGTAGTGGTAATTGGTCATTATCAGCGAGTAGCCCTGCATCGGTATCAGGTTGGTGGCACGCTTCACGATTACGCACATGGTTGCATGTATCTCGTTGGTTAGGCCAAGGGTTGTGTCCAATACATTAGCAGGCACTAAGTTCACTCTCTCATTCTCGGAGTAGATTATGTCCTAGCCTCAGTTCTTCTAGCGGTCAGAAGTGGTGTCGTTCTCTCGTCGGCGATGAAGTCTTTGTCTTGAAGCTTCTAGAAGGTTGTGGAGACAGCTCTGACAGTGCCCAGGCAAATGGCAGCCTTATGGATCTAGGCCTTATTGTGGCCCGAATGAGGGTCCGTGGTCAGGTGGGCAAGGTGGGACTTGATGTGGTCGTCAACAGAGACCATGATGTCATCTGGTGTCCAGGCCACAATGAGGTCTAGATCCGCAAGGCTGCCATTTGCCTGGGCACTGCCAGAGCCGTCTCCACAACCTTCTAGAGACTGTCTGTTGACGACGTGCCCTCTATTGAATTTTTTAGGATAATATACAGAGAGAGATACAAAACAGTAAAAAGATTCAGTTTTTTGTTAAATTATGGCTTGAAAACGCTATATAGCCTGAAGAGGGTTTTTCTTTATTGCTCAAAACAAGGCGAAAACGAGACGAGCTTGTATCAAAAGGACAATGTGGGTGGTTCATTTGAAGATAAAATAGAGAGGAAGAGAGACAGAGAGAGAAAAAACCAAAGCTGTCTGACTGAGGAATCGGGTATTAGGGAAGGGGCGGCTTCTGACGCAGAGACACATGGGAGAGTGTGGGAGGAGAGACACAGTTACTCAGTTATGTAATCATACTACACAGTTACTCAGTTATGTAATCATACTTTTAATCTTTTCTGAGAGGTGAGTTTTTCAATGCATTTCATTTCTTGGTTTTGCACAATTGGGGAGGAAATTCTATCCACTCTGAGCGAATGTGAGTGTGTGATTGTGATGGCAATTTTCATGGAGCAGCTGCAGCCGACAATGAATGAAGAGTTTTAGCAATGTATAATTAATTACACTCTTCAAAGATTTGTAAGAACAAGTCAAACGCGAGAGGAATATATGTTGGATTTTGCATATATCCTTTCCTTATCTGAGTCTGATTGAATTTAATTCGTGCTACTTTAGAAATTCAGCTGCTGCACGCCCCTCCAACAACAGTATAGAATTTATAAACTCACTATTGAAAATGGCCAAGTTGAGAATCCTAGGTTAGAGATTTCAATCAATGTAGTGAACTTTAAGGATATCGAAATATCTTAATGCCCTACTTATCCTGTCATCAAGATCATTCATTCCTCGGAATTGGCACCTTTGCCCCAACAGATTTCTTCAGTCATTCACCAGGTATTGCCTAGGTCAACACGGGTTGGTTCCTTGTGAGAATTGGGAAGCCTACTTGGCCTAGAATCCATGTATTCAGATCAAGTTGCTGCCTTTGGAATTATTCCACGAAATGTAACATTGACATTGCTCCAGCGATAGAGAACAATCAGGCAAAGATGGATTGCGAGCATGAAACCGCAAATTAAATTTCCACCTACCCATAGCTGCACAGAAGAACTATGTTCTGCCGAGGTTTACAGTAGAAAATCATTCAAGTTTTTTCGATCCAAACTCAACATGGTAGTAAAAGAAGACAGTCAAGGATATCTCATATCTCTGTTCAAACGAATATATCAGGGTATTCCACCATGGCCAAAAAAGAAGAAGGCACCCAGTAGTATGAACTTTGAATTAGTATATATGGGTTGGCTTTGACAAGCTGCCACGAAGCCCTAGTTCATGTCAAAGACCATAATTCACAAATACAATGAACATACTACGGGGAAAAATACGGAGATCCTGCTTCATGAAACCTGAATATAAACCCAAGTTCTTCCAACATTCGATCTCGCCATAAATGCATACAAAGCATACCATCTCATACTTGTAATCTGAAGATTGAAACCATTTCTCATGCTCTAGGTATAGAAAGTACTTGCTGGTCAATAAGTTATGCAACTCAACAAGTGCATAAGCCATTCATATTCAACACACAAAAGAGTCAACAAATACTATCATCCCAATTAAGCCAAGTTTACACGATATGTTTTTGGAATGAGGCACAGTAAAAACACCATATAGATAGATGTATAACGATATAGAACATTCGCATGAGATCATCAGATCCTAACACATAATTTACCCTTTGGCCTTAAGCTCTGCAAGCCGCCTTGATAAATCATCCTCACCCACCTTCTCCTGCGAACTGGTTGCCACTGCATGAGCAGCAGGCTGTGGCAGCCCAACAGAGACCTCCAATCCATAGTCATCAGCTACCTGCTGCATCAAGCTGTTGACCTCACCCTCAGGTGTGGAAAGGGAGGTAGACCCAGCCATAGAACTCTCCATGAACTCTGCCTGCACCTCCATATTCACAAACTGCTTCTCAAACTGATCCATTGTCTCCGACATCTTCTGCAAATTACCTGTATCGACGAATGATAGAAAACATCATCACAGATCACAGATATCTTCAATTTAAAAAAAAAACAGCTACAAAAAACCAACCCTTTTATTAACCTAATAAATAAATAATGAAAAGAAGATGTTTGATCAGTAAAACCCTATTATGATAACAAATTATGATCTCTTAATTAAATAGAAGATAAGAGTAGTTACCAGTAGCGAGAGTAGACTCGAGGGACTTAACAATAGAACCCATGGACTTGTTAATGGTGGTCATCTTAGCCTGAGTATCAAGCCTAGCGACAACGGCATCGAGCCTGGAGGAGAGCCTCAAGTAATTCATCTGTTCAGTCCTCTTACGAATGGCGTTCTCAGCATAGATCCGAGCACCGTCCATGTTTCCTTTCTCGATCGCCTTCTTCACTTTCAATTTCTCCGATTTCTCTTCCTTCTCGCACTTCCTTGACTGCCTTTGCAGCGATTTCGATGTGAATTTCAAGTCCATGATCTGATTCAAAAGCTTATCTGTGTTTCCCATTTTTTTTTCTCTCTACCGATATCAAATAATCCACTTCAATTCGATTGGATTTTATCAACTCTTTCTTCTTTATCATCCCCTGTAAGGGAAAGGAAAGTGCCGGGGGTTTTCTTAAATGCCCATCTTACCCTTGGGAGTCCGCGTGCGTGACCGTGTCAATCGCTGTCCTTGTTCGCAATTTGCTTGCCTTCTGGAATACATTTTCCCAAAACAATCTTTTTCTGTCTTACAATTGCACCCTTCCATTTTTCAATTTCAATGTGCGTCCATGCTCTCTACATTTTAATTAAATTCAGTTAAAATAGCTAAAAAAAAATCATTTTAACTAACTAGCTAAAAAATATTATTGAATTCATTAAGTATTAAGCATAAAGCTAAAACATGTAGGGTTTTTATTATAGCTGAAATTATTATTTATTCTCTCACAAATTAATGTGGATTAGAGTAGTAATTTTATTTTAATTTCAATTTAATCTTCAAACTTTTTCCTTGCATAACTAAGCTCTTTTTAGCTTAAATTAGAATTCAATTGCATTTGTTTTTAGAGGGGATTGATTTGAAAGTCAGAGGACCTAGGTGAAAAACACACGAGTAAAATAGATGGTGGCTTTCAAATTTATTTGAAAAGTACATTTGAGTCCCCCATCTTTTTTAGCTATAAGGTGACCAGTCCCTCTAATTCTAGAAAAATTAATTTCGATAACAAACTTCATTTTCAATCATTTCTAGATGGGAGGAGAGAGGGGATCCTTGGATTTCAGTTTAGAGAGAGAGTTATTGTTGCGACGATTTCAACTACCAAAATGATAGATTTTTATCTCAAATGGTTTCATATGATAAGGGTAGCTCAAATTAGGTGTTTTTTTTTACCTTGAAAGTGCTTAAAGAAACGGATGTGAGCTCGGGATGATTTTTTATTTCGGGTTGATTTTGGATTTTAAAGTGGTTTTTTGTGCTTTTAGAGGTTATAGATTGATTTAACAAGATTCCTATAGTGTTTTCTAGGTTTTCTTGGTTAAAAATGAGTTGAAAATAAATTTTTGAAAGAATAAAACAAGTCACCCTAATTTCACAGCCACCACAGTGGCAAAAAACTGGAGATTTAAGACGACGCGCCATCTATTTTTTTTCCAAGCTGATTCGTGCCATTAACTTATATATATATATAAAACAAAGGCCCACAAGCGAGCCTTTCATTAATGGGGCAAGCATTTGGCTTGGACTCATTCTTTTATATATATACACGAGATGACATGCCCCCGCGCTGCCGCGGGCTTATAAAACAAATGCACTTGATAGTGTTATAATTATGAACCAGCGCTAAATAAGTAATAGAAACTAAAGGTATGATGGAGCAAATATTTCATGACGGAAAAAAAGTTGTGTTGGTGATAAAAAAAACTTAGAGACTGAACAAAATAATTTGTAGCAACCTACAGTGTTTTGTGAGGAAAGATACAGTGCTTTCGCCACATGATTTAGCTTTTCTGTTAATAAAAAGCAAAAAAAATTACAAAGCTAAATTCTCTATCAACTTAATATATAAAAAAAACCAACAAAGATAATTTTGGAAGGAAAAAAACACATGAGAAAAAACATTGTAGCAATTGACAACGTTTTGTAAGGAAAACTATAGTGCTTTCCCCAATAAAATAAAATAAAAAACCATTTAGAGAAATATTGTAGCAATCCATAGTGTTTTGTGAGAAAAACGACAACGCTTTCCTCATATGATTTAGTTTTATTGTAATTATAATTCTTAACCAACTCAATATTAAAAAAAAATCGACAAAGATAATTTTGGAAAAAAATCATAAAAAAATCATATGGAAAAACACCGCAACAATTCATAGTGTTTTAAAGAAAAAAAATTACAAAGCTAAATTCTTAATCAGCTCAATATTAAAAAAACAATCGACAGAGACAATTTTAGAAAAAAAAAACAAACACCAAAAAAAGAGGAAAAAAATCATGTTGAAAACACTGTAGCAATTCACAGTGTTTTGTAATAAAAGCTTCAGTGCTTCCTCACATGATTTAGCCTTATTTGTAATGACTTGTAATTATAATTCTCAAACAACTCAATATTAAAAAAATAAAATTGAAAAAGATAATTTGAAAAAAATTATAAGAAAAAAAAACCATGCGGAGAGACACTGTAGCAATCCACAATGTTTTGTAAGGAAAGCTACAATGTTTTCCCCACATGATGAAGTTTTATTACAAACTTAAATTATAACCAACTCAATATTAGAAAAATTAAAATTGACAAAGATAATTTTGGAAAAAAATATTACAAAAGAAGAAAACACAAAAGAAACTGAAAAAAAACCATGTAAGGAAAAACTATATCAATCCATAGTGTTTTGTGAGGAAAAACTTGTATTTACTTGTAATTGCAATTCTTAACCAGCTTAATATTTAAAAAATAAAATTGACAAAGACAATGTTAGGGAAAAACAGAAAAAAACCATGTGGGAAAAAACATTGTAGCAATCAACAGTAATTTTCGAGGAAAATTACAGTGCTTTACTTACATATTGTAACTGTAATTTTTAACCAGCTCAATATTAAAAAATAAAATAAAAAAGATAATTTCAGAGAAAATCATAAAAAAAACCATGCGGAGAAACACTGTAGCAATCAACACTGTTTTAAAGAAAAAAATTACAAAACTAAATTATCAATCAACTCAATATTAAAAACAATCGACAAATATAATTTTGAAAAATAAAAAAATAAAATAGAAAAACTATGTGGAAAAACACCACAGCAATCCATAGTATTTTAAAGAAAAAAAGTACAAAGCAAAATTTTAAACCAGGTCAATATTTAAAAAGTAAAATCAACAAAAAATATTTTGGAAAAAAAAATAAATGCAAAAAAAAAATATAGGAAAGTTGAAAAAAAAAAGTAATTTTGAAATAAAAAACCAAAAAAAATAAAAAGGGGAAAAGTTGGGAAAACATGCAAAAAAAAAAGAAGGAATGCACCTTGGATTACAGTTGTAATCTACAGTACATTGTGTGTGGGTGAACATTTGATTTATTTTTAAATTTAAATCCTTTTTTATATGTTTTTTACAAATAATTTTTAAGTTTGTATTTTACTTCTCTATGGTTTTTTTTTTTTGCTTATTTATCTTTTTTAAATAATGATTATTTTTTAATTATATTAGATGTGTTTAATTTTTGAAGATTTTTTATGATTAATTTGTAATTTTTCTTATATATTTTTTATATATTAAACTTATTTTTAGAAAAAAAAATATTTATTTTTTTATAATATTTTTAATATGTGAAACCTTGACTAGTAGGTTTTTTCTTTTTATTTTATTTAATAAATTTTATGTGTGCGTCGATTTTTATTACAAATTGATTTTAATAAAAAAAATTCATTAAACACAACCAAATAAATTACTTATATTGCGATATTAAATATTTTAATCTACATTTTTTTCTCAGTTTTTACAATTTTGTATTTAAAAGAATTTTTTTAAAATTCTTTACGTAATGGTTCTTAATTTATTTAATTATATACATGCATAAAGTTTTCAATTTACATTTAGGATTTTTTTATGTAAAAAAACACGTTGAGAAATTCTCCATGTTCAATTTTTTTTATATATAATATATTGATGTTTTCAACTTGATCCTTATTTATTAGATTTTTATTTTTTTTCATCTTTTTATGAAATTTTTAATTTCACCCTCCAATTCAAGTTTATAGTATTTTTGGTTTGATGACTTATTTTAAGGATTCAAAAAGTTAAAAGGGTTAACATTTTCTTGGTCTTATTTTCTTTTTAACAGTTTTGTCCAGGGCAATATTTAAAAAACAATTCTATTTTTTTTGTTATCTTATTTTTTTAATTATATTATCAAATTATTCAAGATTTAACCTCGTTGTTAAATTTCCCTCACTTTTTCAAAAACATAATTGTCTTATGAATTTTTTTATTTTTGTGAAAAACATTTGGTGCGGCCTGTGAGGCCACCGAACTAAAAGGTGTGGGAAACTACTATTCACCTGCACCTATTACGCAGTGGATTATAATAGTAATCTACAATATTTTGCTTTTTTTCTCTTGTTTTTTTTATTGAACTTTTGTTATGATTTTTTTTTCAAGTTTGTTTTTGTCAAGTTTATCTTTTAATATTGGAGTGATTTAGGATTTGGCTTTGTAATTTTTTTTATTTTATTTTGTCTTTCTATAGGGTTAGCATGATTTGTAAGTTTGTTAGGGTAAACCAGGTTGTCCTGGTTTACAAGTTTGATGGGGTATCTTTTTTTTTTTTCTATTTAATTGAGCTTGGTAATCCATAATATTTTGCTTCTTTTTTTTCATTTTTTTTTTTTTTTGTTATGATTTTTTTTTCAAATTTGTTTTCGTCAATTTCATTTTTAATATTGAGGTGGTTGAGAATTTAGCTTTGTATTTGTTTTCCTTTTCTTTTGTCTCTATAGGGTTAGTTTGGCTTTCAGGTTTACCAAAGTAACTTAAGTTGTCCTGATTTACGAGTTTAGTGGAATATTTTTTTTAATTGAACGTGATTTTTTTATCATCTATTTTTTTATCATATAGTAAAAAAATATTGTTAGAGAAAAACTATATTATTAAACTTTATAAAGTCCATGGACATGTTCATAGGTTTAGCTGGTGGACCTGGTTCGCAGGTTTACATGTTATTTAACTTTATAAAATTAGGGCTTAAGTTTTTATTTTTTTTACCTCAAAACCTATTTTTCAACTCATTTTTGACCCAAAACAGCTATAAAACACATTAGAAACTGTGATAACCCTATCATTGTCCTAAAAAACCAAAAAATCATCTCAAAAACTGAAATCAACCCAAAATCAAACCAAGCTCAAATATGTTTTTTCACGAACTTTAAAGGTAAAAAAACACCTAATATGAACTCCCATCATCAAATGGAACCATTTGACACAAACATCAACTGTTTTGGTGTCAATAATATTTTTCTTTCTTTACTACTGGAATTCGACGACCTCTCTCAATAAGAGACTAAAAAATAACAAAAATGAACTTTTGTATCAAAATTGAATCTGAAAAAAAATTGAAGCACTAAATCATATATTTTGCATTATTTTTAAAGTTAGAGGACCAAAATATATATTTCCCGAAACTTCTGACACTCCAAACATGGATGGTGCCTTTTTTTATTTCAGTCTCTATTATTCTTATTCCACCATTGACTAAGAAATCAGAGGCCTTAAATTAGAATAAAATCACCTAAAATAAAACTTTGAGGACCAAAATGAATTGTTAAAAAATAAACAGTGTTATTCATTAGTTGAAGAAGGCAAAAAAGAACCTAAAACACTAACCCAAATAGTTTTGGGCTTGAGTATTATAAGGACCAAAATTTTTATATATATATATATATATATATATATATATATATATATATATATATATATATATATATATAGAGGACTAAGTAGAAAAAAAAAGTAGGCTCATGTCGTCCTATATTTATATATATAAAAAAGATAAAATCATAGAGTTTATATAATATAGTTCAATCATAAATGATAAAGAAGGTAAAGGTGAAGCAACTTGAGGATCGTGAACTTTGTAAAATTAGGAAAGAGATAGAGAAAGGGTTAAAAAATGATTGTATGATATGTGATGATGGTACTTTGTGGTTTAGGAATTGATTATATTTTTTGAATGATGTGGAATTCAAGAGGCATATTTTGGATGAAACTCATGGTTTTCGTTTCACCTTTCATCCAGGTGGTAAGAAGATAAATTAGGATTTGAAGAAAATATTTTAGTGGAATAATATGACGAGAGAAACTAGTGTGAGTTTGTTTCAACATGTTTAGTTTGTCAACAAGTTAAGTATGAGCATTAAACACCAATACGATTGTTGCAACATTTAGAGATTCTGGAATGAAAATGAGAGTACATCTTAATTGACTTTGTGGTAGGGTTTCCAATAGGGGTGATTATTTTCTGTTCGGTTTGGTTTTTACCTAAAAAATAACCAAACCGATTTTTTTTTTAAAAAACCCAAAACAGGTTTAAACCGACCGGTTTTGGTTCGGTTATTTTAGAGCAAAAACCAAAACCCAACTGATTGGCTCGGTATTTTTCAGTTTGGCTCGGTTTTTTTCCAATTTGGCTCGGTTATTAATTTCGGTTTGGTTTTTTAGTTTCAGGCTTATGAAACCGAACCGAACCGACCGGTTTTTTAAATATTCTAATCGGTTTAATCGGTTTTTTTTTCACGGTTCGGTTTTTTCAGTTATTTTTTTTTCTGATTTTCTCAGTTTAATCGATTTTTTGGTTTTTTTGCTCACTCTTAGTTTCCAAGATAAAAAAAGAAAAAAAAACAGAAAGGCAGTGACACTGTATATGTGATTATTGATAGACTTACTAAGTCAACTCACTTTCTTCCTATCAAACTTACTACTCTACTTTGTGATTTGGCACGATTGTATATGGATACAATTGTTATTTTATATGGTGTTCCTATTAATATTGTGTTAGATAAGACATATTTGAAATTTAGTATTGTATTTAACAAGTAAATTGATGAACAAACTAAGAATAATCAGATTATGGAATATCTATTGAGAACTAGTGTGAATGATCTCAAATGCGATTGGGATCACCATTTACCTTAGTGAAGCTTATAAATAACAATAGCTACCAGACGAGTATAGGGATGGCACCTGTTGAAGCTTTGTATGGAAGATGGTACAAGTCTTTTTTGTGTTGGGATGAAATTGGTGAGCAAAAGTTGTTACGATCTAAAATTATGTAAGTTATTATGGAGAAAATAAATTTAATTAATGATAAGTTTAAGATAGCTCAGAATCAACAGAAGAGTTAGGCTAATAAAAAAAAGAGTGATATGTAGTTTAATTATGGTGATTATGTTCTTATAAAGGTATCTCCTATTAAGGGTGTTTATGAGGTTTGATAAGCAAAGAAAGTTGAGCTATATAGGACCATTTGAGTTCCTAGAGATGATTTGTGAAGTTGCTTATAGAACTTCCTTACCACCGGAGTAATTCAATGTTCATAATGTGTTCCATGTATCCTTATGGAAGTATGTTCCTTATCTAAGTCATGTTGTGGTATACAAGCCGTTGCAGGCTTAAAAAGATATGACTTATAAAGAATTACTCATTTAGATTATAAACCGGAAAGATCAAATATTAAAGCATCAAATTATTCTATTTGTGAAGGTGCAATGGTCTAACCATATATCATGAGAGGCAATTTAGGAGAAAGAGGAAGATATACATGCAAAATATCCTTATCTATTTGAGAATGAAGGTGTGTCAAGTTTTGAGGATGAAACTTTTACAGGAAGAGGAGAATGTAATACCCTAACCCAAATATTTTTAGGCTAGAGTATTATAAAGACCAAATTTATATATAATTTTATTTTGTACTAAGTAGAAAAAAAATTAGGCTCATGTAGCCCTATATTTATATAAAAGAAAAGATGGAACCATATAGTTTATACAACCTAGTTTTACAAACTTCATGATAGTTTAGAGAAAATAAATCTTAAAAGTCACTTGTTTTTCAAAAGGTATAGAGAAGAGGAGTAAAGCATATTGACCTAGAGTGATTGAAGTTCCATTTTTTTTTTAATTTCAAGGTAAGAAATATGAATCTATTTTATGTAGAAAGATTATGGATGGATTAAGGTTTTTTTGCTATATAAAAGGTGCATAAAGTTCAAGAAGTTAAATCTTATTTGTATGAATGATCAAATATAATGAATATAATAGATTCTATGATATTGTAAGATGTATTAAGAGTGCTTAATAATTATTTAATGGTCTAAAAGTATTAGGTATAAAAGTGAAAAGTTGTTAGTTTAAGTATTTGACAGAGGTTTGTAGTCGATCCAAAAACTATATTGAATAGATTTATTTTTTTACCCAAATTTTATACTAAAATTATTATTTTGTCTAGTTTCTAACACCATAAATGATGTATTAATATGAGTTTTTGTAGAGATAGTTAAGGTGAAAAAAGTAAAGGATACGCAAGCTATCTAGAAACAACGTCAAGGAATGATTTCAAGGCTTTTATAAAAGGAATTACATGGTGAATCATATATGGATGGAAATGTAATTAATACTATTTTACAACCCAAAAAGCAGAATGAAATTCTAAATTTTCTAGAAGGAGTTATGGTTTTCTTATTAGGAAATATTCAGTTGCCAAATTATTTTAATCAAATGTTAGAGAGAATTTAACGGGTTATATGCTTGTGAATAGGTTGTTTGAGCTGATATTTTGGACTTTGGTTGTTTAAACAAAGGAGATGAATAGATCTTCACAAACTATTATTTTTAAACAAAATAATTTTTTTTTTATTTTGTATTTTTCCCTACTATATATATTACATTCTTTAAAACAGGATCAAACACTTGTTATGCTCAAATTTATTTGCTTATATATGATGTTTGTTAATGCATGTATAGAATTTTTATAAAAATGTTTTATAACCTAATTTATGAAAGAAAATGTTTTGAAATGGATTTTCAAATAGTTGCATATTAGCTTTCAAATGGCTAAGATTGAGGTAATGATCACCGGTGAGTGGATTTGTTGACATTAGAACTAGTTATAATGGCCAGCCAATAGGTTATAATAATTGGCAATGGCCCTTGCCAACCAGTTATAATAGTTGGTCAGGAATAGTCAATTAATGACCTGGTCACGTGTATAATATGGTCGTAGTAATTTGATTTGAGAGTAAAGTTGTATTTATAAAATTGGATGTCAAGTAAAAGCATGTATTGATGACTTGTTTTATGGTATGTGTTTGTGAACTATGAATTATTAATATATTTTTATTTTAAGTTTTTGTTTTATTATTGTTAATGCAATATGTGTGTGTGTGTGTGTGTGAAACTTGTGCTTGGCCTGGTAGTATGTGTAGATTTACTTGCTAGAGTGTGGTTAGCTTGGCCATCTTATGTTCTCTCCTTAGATATGTGGAGGATTAAAGTAGAGGTGTTATTGAGTTTCGAGCTATGAAGTTGACGTTGTCAGTTTAAGTTATTAGCTATGCTTAAGAACTTTTGTTTAATGAAGAACATCTTTTGACTTGTGATTAGATATTCATTATTAATATTTTTTAGAACTTGTAATAAGATCTTTGTGAGTATTTTTTTTTTAGTGATATTTATCATGTTTAGAACTTGATGTTGTTAAGTGATCATTTATAAAATGAGGATATTTAAACATTTTGGTGAATTTGTAAAGTTAACCTTCATATTATCTCGGGTGGAATGCTAGAAGATATGGGCATGTCTATGCCTGATATTTAGAGGCGTGATAGTGTGCATTGATTAACTAAATACTTTTAAAATAATTTTAAAAATGTTGTGGTTTGAAAACAAATTGTAACATTTTCATGACCAATGTTTCAAGATAAAGTTTTAAATACTTTTAAAACTGTAAATATATCACAACGTAATTTCATCACATTTCCAATCAATCACTTGTTGTATGTATCAAATTTTGAGACCTAACCTCGTCAAAACTTTAGTTCTTACTATTGTTTCTCTTCGTTCTCCAACTTGTATCGAAGTCAATATCATTCTTTGGATGCCACGATTAATTAATGGGATTCCTCACTTGATCTCTTAGCAAATTAAATAAGAGAACAAGAACCGTGACGTTCAAGAATCTCCAGGCAAGAATTTCTGCATATTTGTTGAAGTAGCTGTAGGATCTAATAAATCTAAGTGCTTGCCAAAAGGCTTAATTTTCATTTCATATAACAACTATCTATAGGCTTAATTTTCATTTCATATAACAGCTATCTATAATATAATCCCCGTATCAGAGGTACAAGAGGAGAGAATACAGTCAATGATTTACAGGATGATTTAAGGGAGATAGCTGTTCTAGAAATCTCATTACTCCCCCCATCTAGTTGGAGCATGTAGATTAGATAAACCTCATCTTGTCTAGGATATGACAGAATGCCTGTCTGCCAAGAGGTTCGGTGAAGATGTCATCTAATTGAGAAGATATGTGCATGGGCACTACTTCCCTACAATGCCGAGCCTCCAACTTCCACGTCTCTTGGAGAACTGGTCAGGGGGGAGGTGCTCAGTCCTATATCACAGATGAATTCTTCGAGAGGATGTTTGAAGGACAATCATGCCTGTGCAACAAGCAGCCAAGCACCGTTTGCTTTCTCTTCGCAAGAAAGGTTGCTGCTCCAAGCGCTTTAGAACCACTATTAGACTTGCCAACAAAAGTTTTGGGGCTTTTAAAACAAACATGGCCAGTTCAGATGCATGTGTGCATCCATTTCACCGTGATTAGCACAATCCCTCAACTCTGATGAATAATCACAGTACAGCAAGGTTTCTATAGAACAAAATGAACGAGTAGCTGGAAATGACATCGGAAGATTTGCAATATTGATGTAACTAAGAAGGTGTAGCGTCATATAGCTTCAAATTGTTCCTCAAAACTTAACTAAGAGAGAGATTTAAGCATTCTGATAACGATGAACCTGTAGCAAGTGATTTAACAGGATATTTTAACTTGAATAACAAGTCATATTTACAACAGAAGCAATACAGAGAGTTGTTCTGAAAATTTTCATCGCTTGTAACGAGAAATTTATATTATTTATGAAGTCAGCTAAAAAGTGCCTTACAGTTCATCATGATCATTTTCCTCAGGCAAGGTAACTTCTGGTTGGAATTCAAGAAGATACCTAGCAGCCAATGATGCGTGAAGTGCAGCACCATAAGGAAGCACATCTTCATTGATTTCAAAGTAAGGTGAGTGTGGGGATTGAAGCTGCTTGTGTGTCTCATTCTGCATTCCAATAAAGAAGAAATATCCAGGTATCATCTCTTGGTAAAAGGCAAAATCCTCAGATCCCATCAATGGTTGCATGTCTTTAACTTTGTCAATGCCCAGCATATCACTAGCAACAATTCGGAAGTAATCGTGCAAGTATTTATCATTTATGGTAGGAGGGAAAAAGGGTTTTTCATTCTCAAGGAAATTAATAACTGCTTTGCACCGTTGGACTGCAGCTTGCCCTGTGACAACCTGTAATTAAAGAGAGACAGGACTGGTCATGGTGAAATATAAGGAAGCAAATGGAAACCTGAATAGAAGTTGAGAATACAACAGAGAAGCATACCAATTTAAATTTTAGTCACTGAGATAAAGAAGGAAAACCATTTTTAGTTCCGAAGACAAAGCATGGAAAAAAGATCCGCAGATCAAAAAGGTTAGACAAGATTTTTGTCCACAAAAAATGAAACAAGAAATTCAATACAATTTTTTCAGACATAGTTATATTTGCTCATAATTCAACAGCAATACCTCCTCAATACGTTGCTTAAGTTGCATAAAGCTTTCCTTTAAAAAGGCTCGGAAGGTGCCACCAATTGTAACAGAATCTGGAATAACATTGAATGCACCACCTCCTTGGAATTTTGCAACTGTTACCACCTGCATGTTAACTTCAAATTAAACAGTACCAAAATATAAAAAGTGAATACGTATGAATAACAATGTTCAATCACTTCAACAAGCCGAGCATTGTCCCTATCTGCTAACAGAAAAGGCAAGTCTCTTTTTTCAGTGATATAAAAAAGAAACTGGTGCGCCAATCAGATTAAATTACTTACCTTTCTCAATCTTTTTCATGCATCAACCAAATCTGAATCGCAAAATAGCATCCATATAGTAGACATAGGAACAAGTCATGTAATTCTATATTCTATTCTTATTTATTATTGTGATAATCAGCGCAGCTTGATCACTTGATAAAATTTAGGTTTCTCAAACTAATTGATTAACAATTAATTAGTTTTAAGCTGGCCACATTTGAACAAAAGCTGAGGAGGTACTTTTCAGAATCACAATCATAACTGTAGAAGACAAAAATATCCAAAACATCTTGATAACAGAACTCTTCTCATCTAAAGAGCTTCAATATTGCAAGAAAAACCAAGCCATGTTCAAGCACAACAAGGTGGTAAATTAACCCTCTAATGAAAAGCACAGAAGCAATCCTCAAAAATAAAATGCTTTGTAGAATTATAGCATGAAGCAAAAACAGAGGAACTTAAAACAAAAATTATACTGTTTCTCAATAAGATTATGAAAAACAAATGAAAAGGCATTAAGAGTTAAGAGTTGATGTAATGTGAAGAAAACAAAATGTGCACCTGTGAGTCCAGTGGATCAGCTTCACGTGAAACAAGGTGTTGTAAGCTAACTATCACATTGGAAGCTGCCAGTATTGGATCTATTGAATGCTGAGGAATGGCAGCATGACCTCCTTTTCCACTTATTACTGCTTCAAAGAATCCACTCCCAGCCAGTAGAGGACCGTGTCTGGAGGCCACTTCTCCTATTGGTAACTTATTGGCAACATGCAAGCCAAATATAGCATTAACATTCTCTAATGCTCCTTCATCGATCATTTTCTTTGCACCACCACCTCCTTCCTCTGCTGGTTGGAAGATTAGAACAACTGTGCCCTAATAGAACAAAGAAAATTGGAGGAAGCATAAGAGAGAGAACCACAAAGCTCCTGTTCTCTTTGAATTTTGAGAGCTGAAGAGTTCTCAAAGAATAGCAAAGAGAGGGACTAGCACAGGGTCTGAAACCAAAGAGCAGCCTGTCCTGGCCTAGTAGTTTAACAGCATAACTCATTAGGTTGTGATGTGGAACAAAAAGCTAAAGAAAACTAGAAGCAGAGAAAGAAAGAAGAAAGCCAAGAATTAAAAGTAGGGAAAAAAAAGCTAGGATGAAGAGAAAGTTCAAAGGAGAAATAGTATGTTATTTTATCAATTCATCAAAATTGTCTCCCAAACTGAAAAAGAAAAATATAAATAGCATAACCCTAAAATACTCAACTACTGGGCTCAGCCCATCAATTAAAATTGTCTAACATAAATAACCCAAATAAATAAAACAAAAACAATGAAAAAGACCTAGATGGTCTCAATCTCCCAACCAAAGAGTGATAAGCCGGGCCATCTTTTATATCTTTGTCCATATACTCGTGTAATTTGCGATGTGGGTCAGGTGTCCTCATCAGGTAGCTTCCAAATTCCACCAGAGTAAAGGTTTTGGGGTATAGGGGTATATACAGAAAATACTGTTGTGAATGGCCATCTATGGCAGACCAAAAAATATCTAAACTTTAACAGAGAGCTTATTGTCATTATCTGTTAGCTGGAAAGTATTATTGGCATGTTTGAGCTGCTACTTCAAGGAATTTCAATCGAGCTCTTACAAAAAATGCAGATCCACTTTTAATACTGCAAGTATTCTTTCTTTGTACATCTAACGGCTTGCTTCAATGAGTACTTTAAGTAAAAGAATAGAAAATTTAAAATCACAAGGTCAGTGCTACCACCTCCTCCACATATTACTTCAGTATAACTTGTCTACATGAACATGCAAAATGCTGGGCCCGAAGCTGAAAATTTGCTCAATTCCCCCCAAGAAAATTTTACCGAGGCCCTCTTGAAGATGAAAAATTTACCCCCTTTCACCCCTAACATACTTTTTGAACATGTTTAGCTCTTCTATCCAAAAGTTTAGCCCCTCTCAAAGATTAAAGTTTTCCCCTTTTATCCAAATAATGTAAATGAAACCTGCTTAGATCTTCCTTCCCCAGAAGACGAAAAATTTAGCCCAGAAAAACTTCAGCACGGGACTCTAAAACTAGCAGCAGAGCCAGCCATAAATGCATGAAGCTAATCTGGTTGTGGAAAGAAAGTATTTGAAATGCTAGCCATGCCATCAAATAAAAAAACTTCTTAGTGATTAATAAATTGGTCTTTACAAAGAGCAAGCTTAGTACCAAGTTGCAGGCAATGAGATTTGAAGAGAATTGTAACAAGTAGAACACGAGATGAGCTAACATTTCTCTATAATTAGTTGTACCAAAAAACCAAGCTAGAAAAGTTAGCTATCTGAACTGACATCAACTTAGTATACATAAGCAAACATGGTTCATTTTGTTAGTGTGCTGCATGTGTGTTGTTACTTATGTGTATAACAAGTGAGAGCTCCTTGTGTGTGCTCCATGTAATTTTAAGAAAGTGCACCAGAGGACGAGAGGATAAGCGTGCACTCCAAACATTAGTGATGTGTGTGTGGAGAAAAAATGAAGTGAGTTTGGCTTGTGTGGGCATCAAGGTTGTCAAAAAAAAAAAAAAATTCATCCAGATCATTTTAGGTTCTAATGACTTCAGATCATGAAAACACACGAGTTTACCTACTATGCAAAAGCCTAATATCAAATACAAAAAATAAAAACATAAGAGTTCTAAACAAAATTTAATGATGTTATTACTTTAAAAAGACCAAAATCATGTTTAAATACATAGTTAAATACAAAGTTCACATAAACTATTAATGCTTAAATAAAACATAGAATCTGTCCCCAAAAGATAGAACGACAGAAGTTCAAAGTGATATTAACTCACACATAATGTTTCATTTAAAAAGTAATTAACAGTAACACTCACGAAGGAAAGAAATATTATAAGTATTTTACAAGGTCAAGATTTTTACCATAAAACAAATCTATTTAAATAAAAGACTTTGCAAATTTATTGCAGCACTATGGAGATTGGAGAGTAAATAAATATGCAGGAAAAGCTATAAAACGTATTTGCTATTTGTTGTGTTCTTTTCAATTACATTAAGGGTTAAGCTATTCCCACTCCAAAGTTTTATGGACAGACAAACTAATCCTATTTAGAGTGTCTTTCTTCACATTTAAATTTCATAATATTTTAAACATCATAATTTTTTATAATGAAAATGTATTTTCAATAAAATAAAAATTGTTAATATGCTACATAAGCATGTTGATGATACAAAATACTGTCATAGGATACCAGCAATATAAACATAGTTTTTGTACGAGGATATATTACAAATAATAAAATGAAACAAAAAAAAAATTAACAATCCATTTTGTAATGAAATATAAATTCATGTAAGAAAATATATATACTTAATCAACAATGTCATTGAGATACAATTTTAAATTTAGCATTTAATTTATTGTTTTTTGTATTATGTTAGGAAGTCTTTTATTCAATTTTAAGAAATAATATAGATAGGGTTAGTTTAGTCACTAATAGAAGTCAAGAAGTGAAAATAACAATAAAAGGAGTGGGAATACCGCTTTTAGTCCTCTATTTTCTATATAAGTATATCAAGAGATAGCATAACCTGAATACCTGATTGGGAAATAGATATACAAATAAAAATATAAGAAATGAAACAAAGAGTGCTTTTCCTATGATATCACTTAAGTTAAATATAGAAACTTGCATGTTAAAGATAGAAACAACAAAAAATATAGCAAAGCAACATGTGCAAACTTTAAAAAGTAGCTCAATCAACATGGAAATGGGCCAAAAAGGGAGCACTTCGAACTCATTAAAACCAGCCTATAACTCACATTATTATCAAGTTCAATGAGCTAGCAAGAGAGTCGCATACAATTTTGCTCATGATTAATTTTTTTATCCATGTTAGCTCTGTTCTTTTTTTATGTTTGGCAAATAAAAGCATGAGATTTTACAATTTGGAACCTGTTTTTAACAACCATGGTGAGTGTTTTGTGTGGCATTTGTGTTATGCTCTTCTCCAATATAATAAGCTAAAGCAAATGAAGTAAATTGCTAGGTCATTTTCTCCCAAAGTCTGCTACTTGTTTTGTAGAGTAACTTAGAATTCCTTCTTTCTTTCTTCTTCTTCTTCTTCTCTTTTTTTTTTTTTTCCATGAATGAAAGGAGTTTAGAATTCCATGGGAAGATAGATCAATTTCTTTGACACAATGGAAATTAAATGGATGAATTATGCAGCAAAGTAGAAAATCTTCAATTAAACAAAGGTTTGCTGGGTAGTAGATCCAGTTTCAACAACTCTGGTGTCGAAGAAAAAGAGGACATTGAAGAACAATGTGTAAATGACTGCACAAATATTCAGGAAAAAGATTCTGCTATTGCTAAAAAAACTTATCATAATACTTGGAAAAAAAAATTGTCAGGATTTAAGAGCGCTACAGGATAATAATTTGCGCATATATAACAGCAGTAACAGCAAGCCCAAACAAAGTAACAAACCTTCAACTCTTCACGATGGTCTTGAAGGATCTTTGCAGCACCAAGAAGCATTGCAACATGAGAATCATGACCACAAGCATGCATCTTCCCAGGAACTTTGCTCTTGTACTCCCACTCCACCATTTCCTGTCATTCAAGTACCCATGAATCAATTCCCGTGGAACTTTATTTCACCAATTACAAAAGGGTCAATTGAATCCAAACTAAAAGTACAACATGCTGTGCGTAAATGGTTGTCGCTCTAGAAAACCAATATAATTAATGAAGGTAACAAATTTCGACAGAAATATTTAAGTCAACTTACAGAAGATAAGAAAATCAACAAAAACTGTCCCAGTTTAAAAAAGAAAAAGAAAAAGAAAAAGAAGAATAAAACAGCTAGCAACTAGATCTCACCCTTCTGGGATACATTCTCAAAATTCAATTAAAACTCATTTCAATGAAATCCAACTTGCAGCAACTGAAAAGTCATATAAAAAAAATATTTCTAAATTCAATTAAAACTCATTTCAATGAAATAAAAGATAGAATTGAATATATATTATCATTCCTACAAGAATCAAACTGATTTAACACAATTAGACTAACAAAAAGAAGTAAAAAAAATATAAAAAAAATGAAGTTAAACCAAACCTGCATAGCAAGAGCATCCATATCTGCCCTTAATGCAACGAAAGGAGGTTTACCAGACCCAATAAAGCCAACAACACCAGTAACTGAAAGTGGGTGTTTATATTTAACACCTATCTTATCCAATTCTGCTCTAACAAGCTTACTAGTCTCAAATTCCTCAAAACCCAATTCAGGATTCTCATGTATCTTTCTCCTTACCCCTACCATCCAATCAAATAGCTCTTCTTTTTTGGCATAATTGAGAAACCTTGAAGGGATATCTGATGACCCATTTAAGCTTAAAATTGGACTCAACAAATACAAAAAAAACCCCAAAGAAACCCAGTTAAACAAACTCATGGTTTTGTTTCTCAAAACCAAGAATGCTTGTTGATCGTAAATTTTGAATTTTCTTTGAGGGCAAAGAAAAAGAACAGATTTTTATGAAAGAAGCGAGGCCTGGATTTATATGGTACAGGAAGTAAAACAAGCAAACGATGGTGTTGCGTGATGTTTGCAAAGCTCAAGAAAGTGTTAGGAAAATGAGGACAAAAAAAGTTGTTTTGGAATATTAGTGGGCGTAGTAGCAGTGGTGGCCGTGATGAGATGCTTCTCTGACTCTACATGACAAATTTATCAGGCCAATAATCCTTGTGCTGATTTGCAATATGTGTATTTTTTTTTTCCGCGAGAAAGAGAGACAGGCCAATTTTCACACGTTTCTATGACTTTGCATGTGCACTGTTGAACTGTTGAGTAACAGAAAATGACAAAAAAATAAAATAAAAAAGTAACAAGGTATCGCAATCAAATAAATAATTAATAACAAATAAATAATTAACAATAGCAGTTTGTTTTTATATTTTAAAAGTGATTTTAAAAAAAATTAATTTTTTTATTTTGAATTAAGTTTTTTTATATTTTTATATTATTTTGATGTGTTGATGTTAAAAATATATTTTAAAAAATAAAAAATATTATTTCGATGCATTTTCAAATAAAAAACACTTTAAAAAATAACAGCTAACACAATATCAAGCGGGCTCTAAGTTGTATATTGATATATAGATTGCTACTTAAATTTGTGCATGTGGTATGCTACGAATCCACATTTTTTTTTATAATACTATAAATATATTTTAAATAAAAAATTAATAATTTAGATTATAGTCCTGACCGGATTTAATAAGCTAGTTTTATTTAATTAAGCTAAAAAAATTAAATAACAATAATAGTAAATGGAATTAAAAAAAATAATCACAATAACCTGGTAAAATTGTTTTTGAAATATGAAATTGGATTAAAAAAAATGGATAAAAAACCAATTCGAGTCAACCCATGATAATATGATAAATATGTAACCTGGATAAGAAGAGGCGAGTTAACCTAGATTAACCTGCAAAACTCGTGGCCCATGTTATAAGATTGAGATAACTTAAATAAAAAAGAAATTAAAGAAAAACACAAAACCATTTTTTTAAAAAAAATATTGAACGATGAAATCAAAAAAGAAAAAAAAAACATGTCGACCCACATTAACTTTTTAAACTCATGACCTAAGTCATTAGACTGAAAGTACCATACATGGAAAAACCATGAAACTCAATCTCGAGTAAATCAAAAATTGAAGGATAAAATTGAAAACAAAATCAATAATACAAAAGGATAATAGAAAAAAAAGTAGTAATTAGAAGAATGGGGATAAAAATCAAAATAAAAAATAAATTAGAGGACAAATATAAATTTTTTATTGAAGAGTGAAGTTAAAGAAAAAAATAACTTGAACAAAATAAATCAAAAGAATAATGATTAAATTAAAATATATATATATATATATATATATATATAATAATTTTGGATTGATGATGAAATTAAAAACCAATATAAATTGCATAAAAAGAAAAAAAGAAAAAGGAAAGAATGGGCAATGAAATTACAATTGAATGATAAAATTGAAAAAAATAATCAAAACTCTACAAAAAAACCAGGGACAAATATTAGAAACTAAAAAAACTTGGCACAAATCCAAAAGCAAAACAAATAAAGAGGTAGCTTTGAAATTTGGATGGTTAGGCGTTAAAATCGAGGAAAAAAAAAGGAGATAAAAAGAAAGGGTTGTCAGTGTCATACTAGAGATCCGTTCATGACACGTGCCAAGGTAGGGGTGAAGGGGTCTCCAAAATTATTCAAACGCCATCCTAAAAGTCATAATACAGCTATATAAACGTTGCTGCATACGCCTCATAAAGACATGACCACCCTTCACATATGCATTTCAATAACAATAAATAATAATAATAATAATAATAATAATAATAATAATAAAAAGACCTTACTACTCGTAGTTAAGCTAAATTTTTATGTTATGATGGATATGATATTTAAAAAAAAAAACACTCAGCTATCAAATCAATTGATTAACTAAAGTTATTTTATTCTAATTTTTTTAATAATTATTAATTAATCTATTAAGTTAATAAATCCTATTAAAATTTGAATTAATTAAAACTAATCTATTAACAAATCCTATTAAAATTTAAAAGGACTACAATTAATTATTTTTATTAATAAATATTATAATTATTAATTAACCTAAGGAAATTTAAATTGATTATAACTAATCTAACCATAATTATTAATTAACATATTGAATTAAGGAGTCCTATTGAATTTTAAATTGATTACAACTAATCATTTTCACCGATAATTATCATAAATATTAACCTAATAGATTAAGGAATCCTATGAAAATTTAGAATAACTACAACTAATCATTTTCATTATAAATATCATAATTATTAATTAAAGGAATCCAATCCAATTAAGATTTACGAATCATTTTCATTGATAATTCTTATAATAATTGATAATAAAATGAAATTAATAAATCAATTATTTTAATTTGCAAAGGATAGATACTTTTTAAATTTTTTTGAATTGAACAAAAAAATATATTTTAATAGGTTATGATGTTCACAACAGTATAACCTATTGAATTGTAATGTGTTTCCACCATCACTTCCCCATTAACTGTGTTATTTTTTTAAAATATTTTTTTAACCATGATAATTTACATAAAAAATTTATTGACTATACTATTTTCTAAAATAAAAATCTCATTTTTGTCACTAGTGATTCTACTACTATTATGGAACCACAAAAATAGCTATTAGATTTTGGCTTTATTTTCAAAAGTATTCTTCATCAAGTGATGGTGTACCCTCGACTAGTATTTTCAAGATTTTTTGGAATACAAAAATTAAAACCGGGAATAAAATGGTTAGTGGAAAAAAAATATATAGAATAAAAGAATATTAAATAAATTGGGAAGAGGTATTAAAAGTTCGAAAACTTTTGTTTACAATGACAGAATTAACACTATGTGGAGATAAGATACCCAATTAAATAGAAAACACCAAACAAGGCCTTGTGTTAATATTGTAAATAATGGAATATATATATATATATATATATATATATATAGAGCCATATAAATAGCAAATAAGATTGTCGAACCACCATACAAAAAGGGAAGGGGGGGACTTTTTTATTTTCTCTTGAATTTCTTCATTAAATTTTTTAAAGAGCTTGAGATTGAGGAATGGGTATAAGGGTTAATTAGTGGAAATCAAACACTTAAGCAAGGATTCAAAGCTTCGAAAGCTAGGGTTTTAGAGAAGTTGAGGGAGGGAAAGAAAAGTGAAGAAAAAACTTGACTTTCGTTGTATTTTTTCTTGGTTTAGTAGCTATTTGAGGTAATAAACTCAACCCAAAAAATTAGTTTGAATGCTTATAAGCTATGTAAATTATTGAGCGCGTTAGTGTTAAATAGAATTTGAAATTGTAAAAATTGATTTTTTATTGTATTGTTTGATGATGAGATAATGTTAGTTGGTATCAGAAATGATTAAGTAACTTTTCAATTGAAAGAATTGAAGAGAAAGATTCATCTTCTTAACTATGGAATTTTCGGCCTAGATAAAAAAATGGGGAAGTTGAGATTATTTGATAAAATTGTTATGAAACTTATATGTAAATGTGTTGATATGAATAATTAATGTATAGGTAACACATGAATTGAAAAAAGGAAGTTTCACTTACCATGTGTGAAGGCATGCAGCCAAATAGAGAAGAAATAGGGAAATAAGATTTTGATTAAGTTGATACATAAATCATGCTTGAATGTGTTCATGTATATATACACATGGGTAATGTACTATGGTCATTCGATTAAAGCCGGTGAAAAAATGAAAATAAAATTTAATTCATTAGTCATATAGATGAATGTATTGGAGAAACATTAATAAATTTACAAATAGTCGATTTAATTGATGAAATAAGATATGACAAAGCCATATGAGATAGTAATTTGAGGAATAATTGGTTGGAAAACTGGAGATTTTTAGACATATGAATTTAAGGGAATTCGATTTTGGATGAATTTCATGTGATGTTGTATGTTTTATGATACAAGAGAGATTATAATAATAGAACAACAACAACAACAACAAGGTGATACGTGGAGGGCACAGGTAACAAGTAAGTGTTAAACACCTTGAAGTTCATTTTATTAAGTTGATTAAATTATATAACTATAAGTTTCTTAAATGTTATATATATTTTTGAAAGTTTTGTTTATAACATATGGAGGAACTAGTTACTCGGTAGTGGAGTTAGTACCTAGTTTTGAATGGAGGAACTAGTAACCAAGTAGTTGCACTAATGCCTGGTTTTAGGCGGAGAAGCTAGTTACCCAATAGTAGAACTAGTGTACAGTTTTAGGCAGAGGAATTAGTAACCCGTAAATAGAGTTAGTGCTTAGTTTTGGGCGGAGAAACTAGTTGCCCAATGATTGGGGTTAGTGCTCGAGAATTTAGGCTAATGACATTAATTGTTGATGATATGAATGTTTATGATTTGGCAAGTTGGTTCATTAGGACCATATGAATTGATTTGAAATTGTGATTTTTTATATGCCATGTTTTGTTTGAGTGATACAAACCAAGTCATGTGTAAATTTGGTTTTAAAATATCTGCTAATTAATTTTGCAAAATCAAGCATATTTCTTAAACCTTACATCGGATATAGCTGAAACTTTTTACAAATAGATACTTGACATATAAAAATATATTGTGGTAAATGTTTAGGAAAAATAGAGTTCAGGGACATATTATTTCAGAGGGTCGAAGTTACAAGACAAATCTTGTGAAATCTGTGAGACTAAACCTTCGTGTATTATTTAGGATATATCTGAAGCTACAAGTAGAATTTTTCTGTTATTTAAGTTGGGCTAGAAACTAGAAATCTCAAGATTTACAACCATATGTTGTACTTTTAGTAGTTCATCCAAACAAGATATAATAACGTGTTTGAAGCCAGGACTGAAATTTGTCATGAATGTGTGAAAATTGTACATTCAAGCTCTATGAAGGAATTTTAGTATAGAGACTTTGTTTTTATTATTTTATTTTATTTACTTATTTATTTAATGTTGAATAATTATTTTTAATTTAGGTTTGTTCTATCCCATTAGACATTATTTATGAGTTTATTTCATTATTGAATTTATGTTAATTGATTACTAGTTTATGCATATTAGCTTGCAACCCAAAAGAAGTTTATTAGGGTTAGTTAAAGGAGGCTATATTATGTTTTTTTGAGCTGTAAATTTTAGCAAGAAGTTAAAGAATAAACATGAGTTTTTATTTTGTTTGTTTATTACAAAATAACTTTTCTTTGCAGGGATAAAGACCGTACACCGACTTATCAAAGATTAACCAGTTTTATGATATAATTCACATATTTAGGTCCAAGTCTTTTTCCAATTTGTTTTTTAGGTATAAGGTTACCTCTAAATCAAGGTTTTATCAAACCTGATCGTTAGCTTTCCGAGTTGTTATCTACTTTGTTGTGGGTTGCTTGATCACGTGACCAAAAGGTCCGCATCAAAATGTTTTGATGTTGGAAAATAAAATATTGTATGAATTATTTATAATTTATTTTAACTTGATTTCACGTCTGTATCAACCAAGTGCTAATTTGTAGGATTGTATCATATCTTTTGATGTATGAAAAGAATATGTAAGGTTAAGAATTGTCTATGTATCATTTTGAAGTCTCATTTTGAAATTGTAATTAAGTTAATCCTTATGTTTTGTAATATTTGATCTTAAAATTTATTATTATAAGTTTAAATTAGGCATGAACTTATTTTATAATATTTGTTTAAGAATTTAAGTTAGTATGGTTAGATTATATCATTGTTGCTATGTATATTTGTAAGATTTAACATGTATGTTTTATTTCTAGAATGAATTGTTGGCTTTGTGAAATGTTGAGAATGGTATAGTACTGGATGGTTAAACTATGTGATCATAATGGTGTTAATGAGAAAATATGAATTATTGTAGATAACTTGGTATTGATAATACAGGGGAAATTTTACTGGATTTTTGGTTGAAAAAAGTTGACCTCCATTTTATAAATTATAAATATGTATGATGAAATGTTGATATGCGATGAATGTAAAAGTTGAGGGTATTACAATCGGTATTAGAGCCTGATTTTGATTTAGTAGACTTACTAAGTAATTGATTAAAATTGAATTACGCAGGATGATATGTACTAGGCATGGGGTCGAGACTGATTTGACTCTAGTAAGGAGTGGGAATCAGTATATGGATATGGGTGAGGATCAAGAAGGTGATCCTCTAGGTGATACCACTTCTTATGTGCTGACACAGTCTAGATGAGGAGTCATCAAGACTTCAGGATGATGATACATCATTATAGAGGGGAATGCCACAATCTGAGATAGTAGGCAGAGATGGATAAAGGAATTAGTCCCCACCCTACCCTGATTTTGCAGTCTTGCAAAGATAATGAGAGTAGTGATCAAAGGGCATATCTAATGTGTCAACCCCTACATCACTAGTAGTTATAACATTCATAAACAATGTGGTTATCTTAGTACAGATTATAAACAGTATAAGAGAGATGGATTATGAACCCTTTTTGAGGGAGCCAGGTGCAGAAATCACTAGCAAATGGATCCAAAAAGTGGAGAGTATTGTGGCTCAAATAAAGGGTTCAAAGGATTTATAGGAGGATTGTGCCTCCTAGTTATTATAAGAAAGAACATAATCTTGGGGGGAGACTAGATCGTTAAAGAGGGCTACTAGGATGTGGACATAAAGTGATTTCATAATGCAGTTTAAAAATAAGTATTACTCTAGATAACACCGTAAGGTGAAGGAGCATGAGTTTTTAGCCTTAAAGTAGAAGGATATATCATTATTTAACTATGAAATGAGGTTTCATGACCTTTTTATGTTTGCCTCACATTATGTCCTTACCAAGCAACATATGGTTGAGAGGTTACAAGATGGATTATGACATGAACTGAAGAAAGGACTGATAACATTGCAGTTTAGGAAGGCTAAAGAGCTTAGAGAGGTAGCTCATGCCCTAGAGGCATGCATATGAGAGGGCCAACAAGAGAAATGATGTTGATTTCTCCTTAGATAGACCTCTTTTTCCACATATAAAAATGACTATTCAGTCAGTTCAAACAAAAAAAAAGGGCAACAATTGGATCTATTCAGAGAGTTAGTGCTGGGTTGATTAGAGAATAATAGAACCTGAATAGTAGTTCTTTCAGAAAGACTTCAGAGCAAAAAACTATCACCTATCCCTATTATGCCCAATATGAGAAGAAACATCTAGGAGGTTGTTCTACATCGTCAAGGTGATCTATATTTGTTGAGGAGAGGAACTCAGGTAGCGGGATTGCTCACATTTAGGTCACAGGTGTTACTATTGTGGAGGATAAGAGAACTTTCGAAGAGATTGTCCTTATAGGATTGGGTTTACATAGGGACATAAATAAGATACATAAAGTCAATAATGGTTAGTCATTGTTGATAGACCTATCAGGCTATAATTGTCTGGGGCTAGTGGAAACAGGGGTGACCTAGAGCTTAAGGGGACAAAATATAGGACAAAGTATTCCATATGACTTAGGAGGATGTTAGAGCTGCCTCAGATGTAGTGGCAAGTATGTTGTAGTTAGATTCTTAGCAAATTTATGCATTGCTTAATCCTGTTGTTATATATTCGTTTGTGTTGTTATAGGATTAAGGTAACAATGACATCTAAGGGGGGTGAATTAAGTGTTATACTAATAATAACAAAAATTGCTATTAATTGTAATGGGTTTGTTGTGATGTTCTTGATCCTGAGCTAATCAAGTCCCTGCTGCCCCTTCTATCATGGTTCTGGTTTTCTCTCTTGCTACTTATTAGGCCTGTTATGCCTTTTACTGGCTTGCTGCTGTCATCTCGCGGGCCTGTTCTCTTTATTGGTTCTTCTTGTTTGTTTTCCCTTAAGCCTTGTGCTAAGGTTAGCTTGTTGCTGTGTTACTGGTTTTGCCATTTGTGCAGGTACTTTGCTTGCTTGCTTTCTTGGTCGTTGTTGCCGAGGATTGTTTGATGTTGTTTGTTGGTTGTTGGTTTTGCTGGTGCATTGCCTGCTTGCCTTATGATTAGCTATTATTAGCTTAGTTCTTCTAGTTCTTTTGTTTAGGTCCATTATTGGCCTTATACGGGAGTTTGTTCACATAGCTGCTGGTGTCTTCTTTGTTTTAAGGGCGTCTGTTCCCTTTTTTCTGTACATGTTTGTATATTTCGACTTGCTGCTTTGCAGCTTGTTTTATTTTGATTTATAATATTTCTTACATTTGATCAAAAAAAAATTGCTATTAACTCAATTAAACAAAATTAACTAACAATATAATTAAAGTGCTTAAAGTAAAGAGTATAGCGATAGAAATTGCAAACTTAATTTTTAAGGTGGTTTGGCAAGTCTACATCCACACTTTAAGCACCGAACTGGTCTTGAGTATTGTATTCTTTACCAATACAAGTCAAAGATGACAATGTCTTTGATGAATCCTTACCAAACTTTTTTTCATCACTTGAAGAAATACCCTTTTCAAGATTTATTACCTAGGTGATATACTTCACAAATAACCAAGAGTGTTTTTACTTAAAACTCTTGAATGATTATATTTGTTTGAAATGTAACAACACTCTCTCAAAAAGTAGATAATACAATTGAAGTGCCATCCTCAGAATCCTTCCTCTTCGGCTTCTGGCTTCAGCCTCAGATTTGTGCTGCCTTTCGGCCTTCGCTTGCTTCAATGTTGCCATGAATACGCTTGTTGGTTGACTGATCCTTTTATATCTCTATATCTCACTCAATAGCACTTAGAAATGAAGGTAATTAAGTGTAGTAAATGTGATAATTTATACTCCCGTGCAAGAATATGAAGGTTTTAATACATAAATATGAGTATGTTATATGGTTGATGATTTAAAGTTGTTTTTTCTCTTAATATATCTTGTGATTTATATATATATATATATATATATATATATATATATATATATATATATATATATATATATTCAATTTTTGTAGCTAATTCTGCAATTAGACAAGTTATCTATATGTTTCTAGCAAAAACTAGTCGTTTATAGCCATTATTGTTCCTCAAATAGCTCAAACGGTCAACAAATCAAATTGGTCAAGCTAACCGGTCTACCGGTTCCTACAAATTCTCAGGTGTTCATCACTTATGAACAAGCGGTCGACAAGTTTATGTAGAATTCTAGATTTATCAGTTTTAATCCTAATGAATTTTTAAAACCATTTTATATGCCATTATTGTTCCTTTTTAAATGCATGCAAAGTGAAATATGTGCATTCATTTTAATTTATGTTATCAAGTATGATAGAAATATTTACATTTAAGTACTAAAATGAATACTTAAAAACTAAATTTTCACTTGCTCTTTACTTTGGACTTGTTGATTGATTTCTTCATTTAGTACCTCATACTTGTTGATGTGATCTTTATATAAACATGTTTAAACTTAATCTCATCCAAGCATATCATTAGTTCATTTCTATTTAATTGTTATCATCAAAATAGATAAAATATTAATATGTGACTCAAAGGTCAACAATCTCCTCCTTTTTTATGATGACAATTAATGTGTGTGTGTGTGTGTATATAGATTGAAAATATTATTCTCTCCCTATATTTTACAATATAGTCCTTTAGAGATTTCAATTAAAAACAATCTATAGATATATATAAAAAATATTAATCTCCCTCTATATTTTGCAATATAGTCCCTTGAAGACTTTAATTAAAAACAATCTATAGATATAAATTTATCTCTCCCTTAATCATTATTCATGTTTTATATATATTCTTCGATCCTCCCCCATTAATCATTATTCATGTTTTATATCTATTCATCAATCCTCCCCCTTGTCATCAACAAAAAACTAATAGAGAAAGTATAACAATCATAGAGAAATAAGACATAAAATCATTATACAATGCTCAAAAGATAATATTCCTTACAATGTGAAAAGTACTTAAAACATAAAAAATAAAAATGTGTAAACATTAAATGATTGCGGTACAATCATCTAAGGTGGTGGATAGTGAAAGAGCAAAATAGCCAACATATCCTTGATGTCGTGCACATCCTCTCGAATGTGATGCACCTTACCCTCAATATACTTTAGTCGACCTTCCATCCTTGATCACCAAGAGCTTGTACCAACATCTTCTAAAAAGGAAGCTGTAGGTGGCGTCTCTAACATATCGGTAAACTTAGCATCACCACCAATATTATACTCTTTTCCCTCATTATTCTCTTCTTTAGCATGAGCACCAATATGGTCTTTAGACATCTAAGTAATGTCATTAGTCAAGTACAGATTATTGTTTGTATCGGTGAGCAAGATACCAAAATACTAAAAAACAACGGTTAAACATTGATTATATAGTAGAGATTTTTCTTTCTGATCATGAGCCACAATGATATTCTTCATCATAATATAAGGAAGATTGATGCAATGTTCTCTAATCATACAATCTATCAAGCACATATCCATAAAAATAACCTCATCATAACACCTCTTTTTGGGCAGAATATTATGTATTATTATACGGTGAAGAATCCTAGGATGTAAGAGCAAATCCTGACTCTTAATCTTAGCACCTGGTATGAAAACCAATCATCTAGTATGTTGTGCTACGACCTCATCATACACAAAATCTTAAATGGTTGGTATGATTTTAACTTCATTTCTTATGCCCAAAATATCTCCTAGAGGATCATAGTCAAATTTAATTCGCTTATTTTGCAAATGACTTACTATTCTAGGCTCCACATTGATTCGTATATTTGTAAAAAAACATTCTAATAAGCTTAGGATATGTGAGATTATTCAAATGAAAAATATTTTGCTAACCAATATAATCAAATATTATATCTATCCCAAAATATCACTTAGCATGCTTCCTAAACCTCTTTCAACAGCTATAGATCAATTAACAAAAGAATTCATGAACTTCTCTACATTATCACTTAAAGGGATATTAGGATTATTTACCCTTTTTCTCCTTAATTCAACATCTCTAATACGTCTCTTAGGCACCATGTAGCTTTAATCTCCAAGAAAAGAACTCTAATTGAGCTTAATATGATGGAATTTGAGCGATTTAAAAGTGAATTTTTTATTTAGGGTTACGATTCTTGATTTGGGGATTTTTTCATTGTGCTGGAAAATGATAGCCCCTTTTATATTGTCAAGCAACTGATCGGCTAGTTGCCTTGAATTAGTTAAATTGGTCGACTGATTTAACTTAAATATTGAAATTTCCAAAATTTCTCTTTTGATCCTTCTTTTTAAAAGGATCATTTTGATGCAAAAATTTTGTTAAAAACTCATAGAAATCAGGTAATCAAAAATTGAAAATTTAAGTAGTAACGAAAGGTTTTGTCCTCTATTTCAACCGGTCAGCTGATTTTTTTAGATGTATGAATCGGTCGACCGGTTCATATAAAAACTATATTTTTCTTGTTTTGATCAAATCAGATGTTTTATCTAACATATACCATTGTATCCAACTTCTTGTCTTAAAATCTAAACCTAACTGAAACTTTAAAAAGTTATTGCGGAAGGGGTATACATTTCATCACTTAAACATGTCCAACTTATTTCTATTAATGTATACATATAAAGATAAAACCTTAAATGTCATTAGCATGGATAAAACCTAAATTTTTCCATATTTCCCAAAAGCGATCCTTACCTAAAAGCTTTGTAAAAATATTTGCAAGTTGATATTCTGTGTTAACAAACTCAAGTACAATATTTCCTTTCAACATGTGATCTCTTAATAAGTGATGTCTTACTTCAATATGTTTTGTACGTGAGTGTTCTATAAGATTCTTCTATAGACTTATAGCACTTGTGTTATCACACTTAATAGGAATATGATCAAAATTTAATCCAAAGTCTTCTAAGGTTCGTTTCATCCATAAAATCTGAGCACAATAACTACTGGCTGTAATATATTTTGTTTCAGTTATTGATAGGGCTATTGAGTTTTGTTTCTTGCTAGTCCAAGATACTAGTGATTATCCTAGAATGTGACATGCTCCACTAGTTCTTTTTCTATCAACTTTACACCTAGTGAAATTAGCATCCAAAAAACTAATCAAATTCAACTCGCTTCCTTTTGGATACCAGAACCCTAAATTAATTATACTGTGAAAATACAAAAAAATTTATTTTACAACACTAACATGAGATTCTTTTGGACATGTTTTAAAACGTGCACATAGATAAACACTAAACATAATACCGGGTCTACTTGTAGTTAAATATAACAATGAACCAATCATACCTTGATATTTGGTGATGTCTACCTTCTTACCATTTTCATCCATATCAAGCTTTATTGATGTCTCCATGGGTGTGTCGACTTCCTTGACTTGTTCCATCCTAAATCTCTTTATCAGATCCTTGATGTATTTGCTTTGAATAACGAAGATGCCATCTCTAGTTTGCTTGATTTGCAACCCAAAGAAGACATTCAATTCTCCCATCATATCAGTCTTTGTTGATGTCTCCATGGGTGTGTTGGCTTCCTTGACTTGTTCCATCCCAAATCTATTTAGCAGATCCTTAATATACTTGCTTTGAATGATGAAGATGCCATCTCTAGTTTACTTGATTTGCAACCCAAGGAAGATATTCAATTCTCCTATCATGCTCATTTCGAATTGGTCTTGCATGCACTTTGCAAATTTTTTTACGTTAGTGACACCAAATAGGATATCATCAATGTATATTTGTACAAGTAAGATATCTTTACCTTTTCTTTTTGTAAAGAGGGTGGTGTCAATTTTGCCAATATTGAAATCATTTTCAATGAGAAAAGTCTTTAATATATCATACCAAACTTTAAGTACTTGTTTTAAACCATATAAAGTCTTTTTGAGTTTGAAAACATGATCGGATAAATGAAAGTTTTCAAAACCTTGAGGTTGCTCAACATACACCTCTTCCATGATAAAACCATTTAAAAATATACTTTTAACATCCATTTGAAAAAGTGTAAAATTAGCATGGCATGCAAAAGCTAAAAGCATTCTTATTGATTCTAGTGTAGCAATCAATGCAAATATTTCTTCATAATCAATACCTTATTCTTGGTTATAACTTTTGGCAACTAGTCTAGCTTTGTTTCTAATTATGGTCTCATGCTTATCAATTTTGTTTCTAAAAATCCATTTTGTTCCTATAATGGATTGATTTTAGGTCTAAGGACTACCCAAACATCATTATTTTTAAATTTGTTTCGTTTATCTTGTATGGCTAAGATCTAATTTGCATTCTTTTCAACTTCTAGGAAGGATTTGAGCTCTATATGCGAAAAAAATGCACAAAGCTCATTAGTTTTTCTAAGAGAAACTCCAGTCTTAGTTTCTTCAAAGGGATTACAAATAATTTACTCAAGAGCAATGTTGTCAAAATTGTGAGTTGACACTTATATATAACGTGTAAAATCGGGTTAAAAACTCGAAAACCAGCAAACTCGGTCAAACTTGGTAAACTTGGACCGAGTTTATGAGTTTGATAAAAGTTACAAAATTTATTGACTCTCGGTCCCGGCTTTGCCTTTTGCCCATTCCCCAGCCTCCTCTTTCCCCTTTGCCTTTTGCCCAAATCTCACATTCTCAACCCTAGCGCTGCTAGCACCAGCAACGCTAATTGGGGTCTGGGATTTTGTTAGGGATGTAAATAGGGCAGGTGAGATAGAGGGAGGGAGAGGTAGAGGGAGAGGAAGAGAGGGGGGTAGTGAGAAGGTGATTGTTTTGGTTTTGAGGAGGGAAATGGAAGTGGAAGGGAAGGAAATGGAAGGAGGAAAAGAGAGTTTTGTGGTATTCGGAGAGAAAAGAAGTCTGTTGAGGGGGATTTGAGAGACGAATAATTTCAGGGTGGTGGAAATGGAAGCCATGAGAGGAGGAGTAAAGTAAAGAAGTGCAAGTGAGGAGGAGAAGGAGGGTGTGGTTTTTAAAGGAGGCCAACGCAGTCAAAGTGGTAAGAAGGATTTTGTGTGGTCCATAGTTGAGATGAATATTTTACTCTTATTTAGTTTAATTAAATTGTTTTGGTTTTAATTTACTCTTATGTAGTTTAATATTTCAAAAACAAATTGACATGCTTTTGCAACTTGCGAAGCTCAAGCAGCAAATTTAGCAACAAATTAGGCTACAATGAGTGCAAACAAGGATTTTATTATCTTTTATGTTTATTATTCTTATAATTTCAATACCAAGGGATGATTCTATTGATGTTCTTGAAATATCGCATGCACATAGCTTGTACATTGATAAAAACCAAAATGAACAAAAAAAATTGTTTTTGAAATGATGGTTAATCTTGTGAAGAATTTTTTTTTTAATTTCAATCAATACATTTAGGATTCAGCTAATGAATGACCCTTAAAACACTTATTAAAAATAATTTAATATTTTTAATCAATCAATTATTTGAATTATGTATTTTAAGGTGTTTGGACATTTATATTGTTTATTTCATTTTTATTTTAATTGTGTTATATTATTGTTTACTTCTTGATTGAAATTGTTAATATATAATTAGTTAAAATATTTTACTTGCGATTTTATGATTTTATGATCCGAGTTTATATTGTATATTTCGTGTTGTGTCAAAAAATCGTTTTTAACAACCTTGCTCAAGAAGATACGAACTTACATACCTTAGCTCTTTTGGTGGCACAAACGAGTTACTTACCATCTCTTGTTGATTGCTTGTACTTGATTAGTCTTTGCCCATTTGTTTATTGTTAGCCCTCATGGGGGTCTTAACATTAAGACACAAATGTTAGACACTTTCATTAATTTCATCTAGAATCTCAATAATTTTATTGTTTTGAGTTTCCTCAAATACGACATGCATGGATTCTTTAAGATAAAGTGTTCTATTATTATATACTCTATAAGCCTTGCTAGATGAGGAATAACCAAGAAAGATACCAACATTAAATTTTAAATCAAACTTATCCAAATTATCTTTGGTGTTAAGAATAAAATATTTTGAACAAAAAACTTTGAACTATGAGATGTTAGGTTTCCTACCTATCCAAAGCTCATAAAGAGTCCTTTTCAACTTCGATCTCAAGGTAACACGATTTAAAACATAATAAGATTTGTTCAAGGCTTCTGCCTAAAAGCATTTAGAGGTATCGAATTCACTTAACATTGTTCTTGCTATTTCTGGAAAAGACTAATTTTTCCTTTCCACAACCCTATTTTGTTGGGGAGTTCTAGGTGTTGAAAAGTTATAATGATATCCTTTTTCTTCATAAAATGTTTCAGATAAATCACTTATAAATTCACCACCATGATCACTTCTTATGTTTATGATTGAAAAGCTTTTTTCATTTTTCAACTTTCTTTGAAAAACTTACAAATTCATAAATAGTTTCATCTTTTGATTTTAAAAACAAAACCCATGTATATCTTGTAAAGTCATCCATAATTACATACATATATCTATTACATCTTATGCTTCTAGCTCTAGTTGGTCCAAATAAATCTATGTGTAGCAATTCTAAAGGTCTTTCGGTAGAAATATGGTTCTTGCTTTTAAAACATGTTTTTACTTATTTACCTATTTGGCAAACATCACATAACTTTTCATTTTTTAATGCAATATGAGGGAGTCCTTTAACAAGCTTATTTTTGACAAGTTTAGAAAGAATGTCCATGCTTATATGACCTAATCTTATATGCCAAAGAAAATTATCATTAATGCTAGCAACAATATAATTTTCTATCCTCATACTTGCATCAATCTTAATCTTATAAACATTTTCTTTTCTATTACCAACAAATAAAACTTTATCATTTTCAAGAATTAAGCAACATACATGGTTAAACATAATTTTGTAGCTTTTATCACACAATTGATTAATGCTTAGCACACTATGTTTTAAACTATTTACAAGAAACACCTTTTTTATTAAGGGAGAGGACCTACCTTGAATATTGTCAACTCCAATGATCTTTCCTTTTGAGTTTTCTCCAAATGTGACTTTTCCACTATTGATCTTGGTAATGCTTGAGAACAATGAATCATCTCTGGTCATGTGTCTTGAGCAAGCACTATCCAAGAATCACTCTTTAAATTCTCTTGATTCCTACACACGCATAATTAAGATAAGGTTTTTGGAACCCATACCTTGTTAAGTTCTTTTTGGCTACTGGTTTTTCAAATATTTTTTATTTTTATTTTGGAATCCAAGTTATATTACTAACTTTGTCTTTTTTCATAGAACATGCATAAATCAAATGACCAATACTTCTACAATAATTGCATGTATGATTTGGGTCATATAATTGTTTAGCTTTAACAAATTAGTTTTTCAATTTTTTTTAATTTTTTTGAGGTTGGTAGCCCAAACCAGTTTTGTTAAAAACACACATTTGACTAGCTAGCATGGTATCTAAAATCTCATAACCTTGAGTGAATTTAGCTAGTGTGACATTCAACTTATCAACCTTTTCTTTTATAGCCTTATTTCTTATTAAAGTTGACTTATTTTATCACAATTATCAACAATAACACTACCTTTCTTCTCCAAGGGTTTTTTTTAATAAGCAAGCATGCACAATTATTTTTCAATGTGATATATCTTTATCCTATCTTTTTAAACTCATCATACAAGGATTCAAAAACATCATACAATTCATTATAGGTAAGGTCAAATTCATCATTTGAAGAGATTACCTCATCATCACTTTCAATTGCCATGAAACACATGTTTACAACATGCTCTTCATCATCACTTGAGCTAGAGTTTGAGTCATCACTCCATGTTGCTTTCATTGCTTGTTTGTGATGATGGTTCTTCTTTTTATTTTGAAGGAGAGGGAAATCAACCTTTATGTGTTCCATCTTGTTGAATTTGTAGAACCTAAGTGTTTCCCTGCTAGATTCTTCTTTATTTTCATCCTTCTTGAAGTTTGAGAACTTTTTGTTCCCTTACTTCTTTCTTAGAAAATTTCAAAATTGTCTTATGATAAGTGAAATGTCCTCCTTTACTTTATCATCATTATCATCATCATCATCACTACTATCAACATGATGTACAATTTTAAATGCCAAATTCTTTTTTTGGCTTAACTTCTAGTCCTACCAAGAACATCCAAATTATTAGTGATAGTTGTCATTCTAGTATACTAGTCATGGATTCATTTGGAAGCATTTTAAATAATTCAAATTGATGCACTAACATGTTAATTTTTTATTCCTTTATTTATTCGTTCTTTCATATATTATCTTTAATACATGCCATATATCTTTAGCATTCTTGTATGATGCGATCTTATTGAATTCACTTTTACTCAATGCACAATACAAAATATTCATAGCTTTAACATTCATAGATAACAACTTTTTATCACTATTATTATAATCATTTCTAGCTTTAGGAACCGTTATATCATTTTTAATCTTAGTAGGCTTGTGAGGTCCATTTTTAATAGATAGCCATAAATCATAATCAATAGATTGAAGATATATAATCATCCTAACTTTCCAATAGGCATAGTTATTACCATCAAATAAAAGTGGCATAGAGGTTGATGATCCTTCATTTTGAACATTAAAACTAGTGGTTGTTATTTTACTCAAAGTCTAAGCAAACTTATATAAATGAGAACTAGGTTCAAATACCAATTGTTGTTCTAGAATTAAGGCAAAAATAACACCTAAAAGAGGTGAATTGGGTGTTCTACTAATAATAACAAAAATTGCAATTGACTCAATTACACATAATTAACCAATAATATAATTAAAGTGCTTAAAGTAAAGAGTATAGGGATAGAAATTACAAACTTGGTTTTTAATATGGTCCGACAAGCCTACATTCAGACCTCAAGTACCAAACCGGTCTTGAGTATTGTATTTTTTACTAATCTAAGTTAAAAATTACAATGTCCTTCATGAATCCTCAGGAAGCTCTTTTTCACCACTTGAAGAAATAACCCTTTCAAGATTTATCACCTTGGTGATGTACCTCACTAAAGACCAAATGTTTTTCATTTAAACTCTTGAAGGATTATAATTGTTTGAAATATAACAACACTCTCTCAAAGTGTAGATAATACAATTGAAGCTTATATCTTTATAGCTCACTCAATAACACTTAGAATGTATGAAGGTGTTAAAGTGTACCGAGTGTGAAAATTTATACTTTTATACAAGAATATGAAGGTTTTAATGCATAAATATGAGTATGATGTATGATTGATGATTTGAAATTGTTTTTACTCTTAAAATAGCTTGTGTATGATATATATTCAATTTCTATACCTAATTCTATAATTAGACAAGGTGTGTGTGTGTATGTGTGTGTGTTTCTAGTAAAAACTAGTTGTTTATAACCGTTATTGTTCATCTGACAGCTCAAATGGTCGACTGGTTCAAATTGGTCAAGCCAATTGATTGACCAATTCCTTCAAATTCTCATGTATTCATCACGTATAAACAAGTGATTGTGTGGTTCATTTAGTATCATTAAATGGTTAACCGGTTCATGTAGAGTTCTAAATTTATCAGTTTTAATCTTGGTGAATTCTTATAACCTTTTTATCAATCCTTTTTAAATGCATGCAAAGTGAAGTATGTGCATTCATTTTAATTTGTTCTATCAAGTATGATATAAATATTTACATTTAAACACTAAAATGAATACTTAAAAACTAAGTCTTCACTTACTTTGCATCTTGGACTTGTTGATTAGTTTCTTTATTCAATACCTCATGTTTGTTGATATGATCTTCATATAACATGTTTAAACTTAATCTCATCCAAGTATATCATTAGTCTATTTTCATTTAATTGTTATCATCAAAATACATAAAATATTAATATGTGACCCTAAATCAATAATTTATGGCAAGAAAATTTGAAAGTAAATTAAATGTACAACTTTACAAGATAGAAAAAAAAAGGTTTATAATTAATACACCTTTGGGGAATGTCATGTATATAGGTTATATGTATAAAGGGGTTGTAGTTACCATAGGGGGTCAAGATATGAAAATAGATTTGATACCCTTAGAACTACATGATTTTGATGTGATTCTAGGAATGGATTGGAAAGGTAGATCTAGGGTCTAAATGGACTTTTATTCAAAAACAGGGACTCTTCAAGGACCAAATAGTAGGAGAATGGTATTTAGATGGGAAAGAAATATTATACCAAATTATATCCTTTCAGCTATGACTGTTAGGAAGATGATGAAGAAAGGATATGAAGCCTACCTTGCTTATGTCATGGAGATAAAAGAGGCAGATATTCAATTGTCGAATCTCTTCATAATGAGAGAGTTTTTGGACGTGTTTTTGGACGAGTTACCAGGAGTACCACCAGAGAAGGAAGTGAAGGTCTCTATTGATGTACTACATGTATGTCTTTTATAGCTTAATCAAGTTATAGGATAACACTTGCTGAATTAGCTGAGTTGATGATTTAGCTACAGGAATTTATACATCCAAGTAATTCACCATTGGGAGCTCCAATACTGTTTACGAAGAAGAATGATGGAACTCTCAAACTTTATATAGATTACAGACAATTAAATAGGGTAATAGTGAAAAACAAGAATCATTTTTCACGGATAGGTGATTTTTTTATTAACTTAAGGAAACCATTATAGTTTCGAAGATAGACATGATATCAGTATACTATTAGCAAAGAATTAAGGAGCTAGATGTACCAAAAACCATATTTAAAACTCATTAAAGACATTACAAGTTCCTAGTAATGTCGTTTGGATTAACAAATGCACCAGTAATGTTTATAGATTTAATAAATTGGGTTTTCCAACCCTAATTGGATAAGTTTGTGGTGGTATTCATAGATGATATCTTGGTCTACTCTAGCTCATATTTGGAGCATGAACAACACTTGAGGCAAGTATTACTGACCTTAAGGAAGCATCAATTATATGTTAAGCTAAGTAAGTGTGAGCTTTGGCTGAAAGAAGTGGTTTTTATATGATATGTCATATCTGTTAAGAAAATATTTATGGATCCTATGAAGGTTGAAACAATGTTGAAATGAAAAAAAACCTACAAATATGACTAAGATCAATAGTTTTTTTAGGTTAGTTGGATACTACAAAAGGTTTAAAAAGGGATTCTTGACTATAGCAGTTTCAATGATCTAATTAACTCGAAAAGAGACAAAGTGGTTTGGTCAAAAGAGTGTGAAGAGAGTTTCCAAGAGTTAAAGAAAAGGCTTACTACCATTCTAGTATTGGCACTTCCTTCGGGAACTAAAAGGTTTGTGATCTATAGTGATGCATCAAATAAGGGTTTTGGTTATGCATTGATGCAACATGGAAGAGTCATTTCTTATGCCCCGAGACAGTTAAATCTTTATAAGATTAACTACCATTGTGCATGATCTGGAGTTGGCTACAGTAGTATTTCCATTACGTGTATGGAGGCATTACTTGTATGGATCTCGGGTCTAGATTTTTACAAATCATAAAAGCTAAATATATTTAATGACCCAGAAAGAATTCAATATATAATAGGAAAGATGGGTGGAGTTAATTAAAGATTATAACCATGTAATAAATGACCACCTGAAAAGGAAAAATGTTATTGTCAATGCCTTTAGTCACAAAAAGTAAAGTAGTGTCAATTAAGCCAGAAGCTTGGGATGGAAAAGAGTTAAGAAAAATTGATGACAAGATAGAAATTAGACCAGGGGACTCCCTGTCAACTCAGTTTGAAAGTACAATCCATACTTTAGGATAAAGTATTTGAGGCCCAACATAAAGAAGTTGAATTAGACAAAGTGAAAATTAAGGTGAAGTTAGGAATTGAGACTCAGTATCAGATATTAGATGATGGAATGATAGTAATGGGAAGATAAATATTTTTGCCAGAGGACAAGGATCTGAAGGATGAAGTGCGGAAGGAAGCCCACAAATCAAGATTTGTTGTACATTCAAGAAGTACAAAAATATACAGAGACTTGAAAGAATATTATTGGTGGCCAAACATAAAGAAAAAAAATAGTTGTGTATATGGTCAAATATGGTGTATGTCAACAAGTAAACACGGAACATCAAAAGCCAACAAAGTCATTGCAACTACTTTTGATACCTTAGTGGAAGTTAGAAGATATCACTATGAACTTTGTGACAGGATTGCTTAGAGAAAAGAAGGGCAATGACACAGTCTAGGTTATAGTGGATCGATTAACAAAGTCTGCACTTTTCTTACCTATAAAGATGATATGCCTTGTTGAACGTACTAGTGGATTTCAAACACTTAAGCAAGGATTCAAAGCTTGGAAAGCTAGGGTTTTAGAGAAGTTGGGGGAGGGAAAGAAAAGTGAGGAAAAAACTTGACTTCCCTTGCATTTTCTTATGTTTTAGTAGCTATTTGAGGTAATAAACTCAACTCAAATGATTAGTTTGAATGATTATAAGCTATGTAAATTATTAAACGTACTAGTGTTAAATAACATTTGAAATTATGAAAATTAGTTGTTTATTGTGTAGTTTGATGATGAGATAATGTTAGTTTGCATGAGAAATGATTAGGTAATTTTCTAATTGAAAGAACTGTGGAGAAAAATTCATACCCTTACCCTTGGGATTTTCTGCTTGGCTAAAACAATGGTGAAGTTGGGATTATTTGATAAGATTGCTATGAAATTTGTATGTAAATGTGTTGATATGAGTAATTAATGTATGGGTAACACACGAATTATATGAATTGAAAAAAAAAATTCTGCCTACCATTTGTGAAGGCATTCAGCCAAATAGAGAAGAAATAGGGAAATAAGATTTTGATTAATTTGATACTTAAATCATGCTTGATATTCATGTGTAAAATAAATTAAAAAATTTACATGGGTAGTGTATTATGGTCATTCGAATAAAGATGATGAAAAATAAAAAAATTAATTTAATTCATTAGTCATGTGTACAAATGAATTAAAGAAACATTAATAAATTTACAGATAATCGATTTAATTGATGAAACAAGATATGACAAAGCCATATTAGATGGTAATTTGAGGAATAATTGGTGGGTAAATTGGAAATTTTTGGATATATGAATTTAAGTGGTTTTAGAAGTAAATGAGTTATAGAAATTCAATTTTAGACAAATGTCATATGATGTTGTGTCTTTTATGATATAGGATGATATAGGAGAGACTATGATAGCAGGACAAAAGCATCAGGGTGATATGTATAGGGCATAAATAGCAGGTAGGTGCTAGGCAACTTGAAGTTTATTTATTAATTTGATTAAATTATGTAATTTTAATTTTCTTAAATGTCATAGATATATTTTTGAAACTTTTGTTTATAAAATGTGGAGGAACAACTTACCCGGTAACGAAGCTAGTGTGTGGTTTTAGGCGGAGGAACTAGTTACCTGGTAGTGTGATTAGTGCCTGTTTACCTGTAAGTGGGGTTAGTGCATGGTTTTGGGTTGAGGAATCAATTGCCTAGTGATTAGGGTTAGTGCTCGGGAATTTAGGCAAATGGCATCGGTTTTTTAAGACATGAATGTTTGTGATTTGGCAAGGTGGTTCAATAGGACCATATAAATTGATCTGAAAAGGTGATTTGTGTATATGTCATGTTTTATATGTGTGTTAGAGGCTAAGAAATACAATATTATATGAATTATTTATAATTTGTTTTACCTTGATTTCAGTTTCGTATCAACCCCGTGCTGATTTAAAGAATTATATCATATCTTTTTAAAGTCTCATTTTGAAATTGTAATTAAGTTAATTCTTATGTTTTATAATGTTTGATCTTAAAATTTATTATTAGAAGTTTAAATTAGACATGAACTTATTTTATATTAGTTTCTAGGAATTTAAGTTAGTATGGTTAGATTATATCATTGTTGCTATGTAAATTTGTAAGATTTAATGTGTATGTTTTATTTCTAGAATTGAAATGTTGAGAATGGTATAATTTTGAATGGTTGAACTATGTGAACATGATGGTGTTAATGAGAAAATTTGAAGTATTGTCGATAACTTGGTATCGATAATACAATGGAAACTCTGTTGGATTTTTGGTAAAAACATTGACTTCCTTTTTATAAATATGTATGATGAAATGTTGATGTGTGATCGATGTAAAAGTTAAAGGTGTTACAAGTGGTGTTAATGCCATAAACTCCAGTAGCAATGAAAATGAATTTTTTCCACAATAATTGATTCCATTAACAAAAAAACTAAAAGATGAGAGAGTTTTATTTTACCCTACCTCACATAATACTATTTACTACAATATCATTTTTTTCTTCATTTTGTTTTCTTTTTCAATTTCAATTTCATCCTTCAATAGTAGACTTACTAGGGATTGAGTTTCATAAATTCTTTTCAATTTATTTTTTACGAGGTTATCCTATACTTATAACTCGAACCGCGAGTTTGATAGGCCGACTCAAGTTTTTTTGCCCTTTTTCTAATTAACTTTTTTTCTCAACTTTGTTCTTCAATATTAGGCTAATTAGAAATTAGGCTATATAATTTGTTTTGGTCTACTTTCTATAAGTTTATTTCCATATAATGATTCGAGTCATGGGTTGGCAAGTTAACCTTAGTAGACTCGAGTTTTTTTGCCTCCTTTTTTAATCATTTTTTTTTTAATTTCATCTTCCAACACTAGGTTGATTGAAAATTGGACTTCATAATTTGTTTCAATTCACTTTTTAATGGATTATCTCAGTCTTATAACCAAAGTCACTAGTTTGACAGGTTAACCTAGGTTGATTGAGTCTTTTTTTTTTTTTTGCTTTTTTTAATTGATTGGTTTTTTTTTTGTTTCATCATTCAAAATTGGATTGATTGGAAATTAAGATTCATAATTTGTTTTGATTTGATTTTTATGGGGTTATCATAATCTTATGGCTTGGTAGATTAACCTAAGTTGACCATAATCGATCAAATATGTTGTCGTCTCAATGTTTGTTAAAAAAATCACATCTTAAATATTTATTTTGAGTCAAACTATGTTTCTACTGGTTATCCGGGTTTTTTTTGGACCTACCAAAACAACCGAACCATATCAAATCAATTCTTACACGATTTACTTTTACACTTTTAATGATCGTCATTTAAATTGTTTTAAGTCATTTATTTGCTATTTCTCTAATTATGGAGTGTATTATTACTCATTATGAATAAAAAGGCTTGGGATTTGACTAATATTTATGGGATACTAAAGGTGTTAATAGGATGCACTCATGATCGGGGTTGGTGATTTGACTAGTATTCATGCAATACTAGAGATGTTGGTGTGATGAATTGATAAACGAGATTGATGATTTGACTGGTATTCGTGGAATACTAAAGACGTCAGTGTGATGGGCTAATGACCCAGATTGTGGATTTGATTGGTATCTATGGGATATTAGAGGCGTCAATATGATGTATTAATGACCAAGACTGATGATTTGACTGATATTTATAGGATATTAGTGGCATCAGTGTGATGCACTGATGACTAGGATTGATGATTTAACTAGTATTAATGGGATACTGGAGGTGTCAGTGTGATGCACTAATGATCGGGATTATGGCTTTGACTAGTATCTATTGGATATTAGAGGTTTCAATGCGAGGTACTGGTGACTACGACTTTCAATAGTGGTTTTGAAACAAAGGTTTAGATTGGAGGATCTGCTCAATGTCATAAGAAAATATGTTGTCGAAGCATTGGAAAAACTGTTTAGATAATGAGATCATAAATGATGAGCTAGCCATGTGAGGATAGATGTATTGTTTCTCTAAAAATTGTATAAATGAATAATATGTACTCAAACTATTTTGACCGAGTGTATTAAAATCAGTGGCGGAGCCACATAGGTGCAAGAAGGGGCAATTGCCCCTTAATCTTTTTTTTTTCAAAATATTTTTTTATATTAAAATATTAATATAATAGCTTTACAGGTTTAATTTTCTTTGTTAGCTACTAATTAATCTAAGTTCTTCTTCTTCTTCTTTAACTATTGTCTCTATCTCTCTTCCTTCTACAAAATTTCTCTTCAAGTCCTAAGCTTTAATTAGTTAAGCAAGTAACCTCTTATGCTTTATGCTTTAGGGAAGCTTCCTTCATCTTTTCTATTTGTTTCATTATCTAATTTTAGTTTTATTTCTTTATAATTAGTTATTGAAAATGTTAGGGTTTATAATAATTTATGGGTTTGTTGAATTAATATGTGTATGGGTAATATTATATGCTAACAGATATGAATTGAAATGAGTTTTGATGAATTGATAAGTATTTTGCTATGAATTTCATATGGAAAATGATGGTGATTAATTTACTAGTGATTAAAAATAAAGTACATGACAACTAAAAAAAATTAGGGACATAATAGATTAAAAAGAAGACATTTAATATTTATGTTTAATCCATTTGTACAAACAACAAGTTATCAAAAACAACATCAATTTGTGACAATCCTTTTAAGCTATGATTTTAGATGTTATGTACCATATGTTAGCATAGAATTGTTGCCAAGAACTTCCCTAGTCCTTGGAAGATTTAGAAATAGATAAATGAAAGTTTGTTGTATATATTGAGAAATATATTTTTAATGAGATTAAAAATAAAGCCATTATGAAGCAGTTTTAAAAATATAAAATCTCGAACATAACAATTATAATGTAAGTTTTTTTATTTTAAAAGTATTCTTAAATTAATTTTACTTGACTTGAATTGGTACATATATTTTAAATTAATTTCTCTATAAAACACATATTTATATAGCATATAATATAAAATATTTGTTAGTAATTTGTCCCCTCGTTAAAAAAATCTCGGCTCTGCCACTGATTAAAATGATATGAAATTGTATTTGTGTATGTTTAAAACGTTATAAAATCTATAAGTAGTGGCATGGTTGTATCATATTATATCGAAATTCTATTTGTGGTATTAAATGTTGGCTTTCATTGAAATGTTGAGTGTAACACGGTGTTACATAAAGATGGTAAATTCACATTTATGGTATTGATTATTGAATTAATAAAATAAAATTAATAAAAATCAAATACTTATGAAGGATGGAGATGGACAACTATATCGTCTAAAAAGAAAACATAAAAATAATGGTTGACTTGGTGAATGAAAAATAGTGAAAGAATGGAAGCCCATCTACCATTGGGTACCATACACATAAGGATTCTATGGTTGATATGAAAAATTTATGACAATACATGAAAACACCACCAAGTAAAATGAGTAATTTAAGGAGCCGATAAATAATTTGTATTATTTATGAATAATGTTATTTTAATTATTTGTTGAGTTAGGAAATAAAGATTTATATAAACACTAATTTCTTGCAAGAAACTTAATTATCATAACGTGGTCAAGACATCTATGACATAAGGGATTCGAAATGCAAAAGGATTTATTTTGATATACAAACAAACTTAAAATTCATGATATTTATAATATTGTTATTAAAGTTTATTTACTAGGTTATAATATATCATGACTTTGCACTTTGATATTTTAAATGAATTAGATTGCATTGCTTAGTATATTTAATTATTGTATTGTGCATACATCAAACAAATGAAAAATGTTGGAATTGTGAGATTAGATGTAATATAATCTTATTATATATCGTGATTGGATAAAATCCAACATAGGTGGACATGTTATAATTATGATGGACACATCAATATGATGGTATGTCATCGATAACCTGGTACTAATGTATAAGGGAAACTTAGCAGCAAAAAAAAAAAAATTCTAGTTTTTCTTAAGTTCAAGACTCATAAAAGATGTAAAACGCTTAAAACTTTTACGAGGTGCTATAAGCTCTCTCTAACTTTTTATGTTACCTGTTATTGCTTGTTTTCTCATTGGATTCTAAGTTTCCATAATTTATTTTAATGATCAGATTATCATTTGTTTGATTTATAACAAAAATTGAAACTTTTTCTTTACTCTTGTCATCATTAAATACCTCTATTCTCTTTATATAATTTTAAAATGTGTTTGTTGTTCTCCTTTATAGTCTTATTTTTATAGTTTTCACCATAATCTTCAATTTCTCCTTCTCTGCCCGTTTCTAAACTTTGGATTTAGCTTCAGCTTATTCCTCACTTATTGGTTTGGATGATGAGTTTCTCTTGAGATGTTTTTCCTCTGGATACACGCTCATTTGCCTTAATTATATAACCAAACATTTTGATTTCTAGCTATTTTAACTTGTTGGTGAACATATTATTTTTGTATTCCCCAAACATCTTATAATGCCTTCTCAATGACTCCTTATACATTGTTTTCTGTATTTAAACCCTAGGAAGCTAATACTTCATTTATCATCAAGCTACAATAATTGCACATGGCTTTTAAAATTAACTATTTAAATAAAACCTTTACTTCTAGTACCTTTGCAACCTTGTTTCTTGTAAGAGTGCCTTCTGGAAATAATTTCTTATCCAAATTTGCTTTTAAGTTGCTAGTTCTTTATGGATCTATCTAGATTATATCATCCTACTCAAGTTTATTAACTCTTTAATCTACATATGTTCCTCATTAAGATTTATCAACCCTCTCATGACTGTACTTCTCACGAATCTTCTAAATTGGTACACTTATTTATAGTATGACTGATAGTCATGTGCCATTTACATAACACTTCAGTGTAAATCTTAACACTTTATTTGCTACCAAATAATCAAACAACTTATTGGTTGTAATAGTTATAAAAGTAACCTGAGATAAAACACTATCATTGTTAGCAACGATCGTCATATTACATATAATGTATTAACCACAAGAAAAAAAAAGGATTTTTATTAACTCTTATTGTTTCATTTTTTTTTTAGGAAACCTAATATGCTTTGATTCTATTAAATCTTGAATTATGTTTCTACATATCACATAGTTTTTAGTTGAATGACCAACTACTCCATGTTATTTGCAATAAGATTTATCATTTACCTCTTTATCAATCATTTGTTCATGTTTTCCTTTTAATTTAACTCTTTTATTAGTGAATAATCAATCAAAGATAGCATCAGCTTGATTTATATTAAACGAGTAATGTCTTTCCTCATTTGATCTTAAAGATTTCAAAGATCTAGCATTCTTTTTAGTTAATACTTCACAAATTATGGATTCACCAGATACAAATTATGCTACATCCACATCTATTGTTTCCTGATAATAAGTTCTATAATTAGAACTTTTCTTTTAATAAATTTTCATATCTTGAAGCTCTTATTCCTAACATATATATATATATTTATATATTACATTCTCTCAAACATCTTTCTTAGTTCCAACTCTAATCCTTGATGAACAATTATAATAAATACATTTTTCTGGAATCTTAACCTAACATTGCTCTCTTATTTCCATGAATCTATCTAAATACTATTTTATAGTTTCTCCAGGATACTATTTTAATTTAACTAAATCATCAATCACAAACTCTGGTCTTGTCCTTGAAAAATGAGTTTGGAATATGATTTGCATATCATTCCAATTCTAAACTGAATTTGGTGGTAGATTTATGTACAAGTAAAAGCACTCCTAGCTAACGAATTTGGGAATAATCTTAAGTTTAAAAAAGTCAGAATCAGATGCTTTTTTACACTAGCAGGTGAATCTTGCTATATATTCTATAGCAATTATAGTTTTATGGCCATTAAACAATATGAAGTCTAGGAATTTAAAATTGTTAGGGTAGGGGTACATTCTATCAATGTAGTTTGGATACAGTCTTTTATATGTTCACCTATGAATTTATTGAACTCTTGATCTATTGGCTTATTCTATTATCCCTAGAATGTATTTTGGGTCAACTTTCTCTAAAGGTTCATTCATTTCTAGGTTGTTTGGGATTATTCTTTCATCCATATTTCTTAGTGGTGAACTCTTATAATTAGTAAATTTAACATTTGAGCTGCTTCCAACTTCCTCTATCACTAAAAGGCTTTCTTGAATCATTCTAGGTTCAAATAAAAGGTTATTTTTTTTACATTGTATTAGCTTGTCCATTTTGTTTAGGATTGGTTTTTCTAAATTTTGATTCCTTTCTTTTTTTTCATCTAAGTGATTCTTGACTTCAACTACCACTTGTTTTGAAATCTTATTTAGTATTTCTATCATAGTATGATTAAAGTCATAGATTACGTCATCATTTCCTTTTCTTATTTTGGCATTTGATTTTGAATTGACATCTTTCAATGCCCCGATCATTCATGTATAAGATTTTTTATTTAAATTTTACAATTTCCATATTTTGTGTTCTAAACTTCTATCACCATTCTATCTCTCTCTAATGTATAACTCTAAAATGAAATGAGTAGATCTCTTATTCATCGCCACAATCCTATTATAATGATCTTCAATCATTTTTATTTTTAATTTATGTTTTTCTTTAATTTCTTCAAAAAGAAGCTTGTATCTTTCTTCAAGTATTTTGTTAGTTTCTTTCACTCTTTGTTCAAAAAGCATATATCTCTCTTCTACACTCATGAACCCGCATCTATTTTATTCATTTCCTACTGTTAGCCTTGGAAGAATTGATTTTCCATTTCGTTTTTCAACAGGAACATCCATAAATTCTTCTTTTTCATCTAAATTTCTTGATAGTTTTGATCTTCTTAGTGAATATATATATATATATATATATATATATATATATATATATATATGGTATTTTCTTGTTTTTTGGTACTGAAAACTGCAAGGCCACTATTACAAGCATATTGATTATCCCCTACAAACTATTAGTTTACAAGTAGATCCCTACAAATTATATGCCTATTAATTATCACCTATGTAATTACTAGCCTATTTATAAACATGTTTTGAAGATCCTGAAAACTCAGTATTGCATAGCAATTGTTGTTATTGATTTTGTTGAGTTGTTGTATTGTTGTGTTATGTGCCTGTTAATATGCCTTGCTTCCTTATTTCAATATGAAAGTTCAAGATTATTTCCAGTAACTACCCACTCTTCATTACTCTATGTTTTGAGGATGCACGACTGAAATTGCCTAACTTCACTTATAGCTATTTTTACAAGTCTGGATCACATCTTATCTGTACCCTTCCTTTTATTAGTCCAAACTTCATGACCTACTTGGTTCAGCCTATAATCAAGTCTATTCTCGTTTCCATCTAGCCTAAACTTTGTTTAATATGGAAACACTTACTAAGTCTAGCTTGTTATTTCATCTTTCTTATCTTTTGACTCAAATTGCTTCTTTGGCTAGTTTATTGTGTAATAATTAGGGTATTACATACGCAGCAGACGACTCACTTGTCTTTGGACAAAGAGTGTGGCTTAGTCTGATTATTGTCGATAACCTTTCTTGATGTCGTTCGATTTGTCTCGTCGAGATTTTTTTAAAAGATACTGGTGATGTCATAATCAGAGTTTTGATGTGTTTCTAAGATTTTTTTTTTTTTATCTCTCATCTTTTCTTATTGTAACTTATATCAGCCTATTTAATAATTTTTTTGAAATACCACGTTTTCCATTAACAATATTTTAAAAGCTTTTTTCACATGTGTTGTTTGGCCACTATTTTTTCAAATGGTGTTAATAAATAAAAATACCCAAATTTTGTCACAAGTAATGCAGAATCATGGCACCCCAAGATATAACCTAGTTCTGCTTCTGTTGCCTTGGGTTTCTTATGTATTCCACCATTTCAATGCTTCAATGATGTGTCTCCGTAGATGAAACGTGCATATATAAGCAATAACTATAAATCAGGTTTGTCTCTACCACTGATGACCTGAAGTTTAGTTCTAGAGTGGGTCCTTGTAGTGCTCAAAATATAACGTGGATGATCTTCACAAAATCAAGTCTTTTTTAACATTTACGTCTTTCTTTTCTTATTTTCCTTCTTATTAATTGTGCTGTTTTATTCTTTTGAAACTGTTTGTAACCAAGGTAGAGACAATATCACCTCATTGGGATCTTGTAGATGCCCCTTTTGAGTATGCCCCGTATCGTGGTGGTTGTAGAACACCAAAATTGTGAGGAACAGCAAGTTCTTGAGTGGACAAATCCATGTAGGAAAGTCTTCTGACAAAGTTCCAGAATTGTTTAGCATCATGAAGCCCATTATTCCATGTTATATTCAATTCCATTACAGAAACAAGGTTAGTACGTCCGATAAACCTTGTTAAGTATTGGTTTTTCTCGGTTTAGTTGCATATAATAATCGTGTAATCTCTTATCCTTAAGCAGTGGTTCTGCAGATTGTTGCTAAAGTTGGATAAGTACAGAAACCTGATATCTTTTTCAGAACCGACAAAGAAGACAAGTCAACTGGTTGCCATGCGGTTGTGTTGTGAAATATAGCCACCCCGATAGCATTTTTCCTTCAATGCCCTTGTCCAAATTTTCTTCCCAGCCTTCGAAAGGTCCTTTGACTTAATTTGTACTTGTATAGTGGCAAAACAGTAAGCTTGTAATCGATTATCCTTTGTTTATAAAGGAGAATGTAGCTAGTTTTTGTGTGCAAGTGTCTGTACGTAGCTGGGAGGGAAAGGAAAGTGACAAACTTTTCTAACTTGTTCCACATCAGGTCTCCTTTTCGTTCTCTCTTCCCCCCATATGGTTTGCATGATTTTTATTTCCCTTTCTGCACCTGAATATATTGACCTTGTGTCACAAACCCTGCTATAGCCATACAGGTCTCTTTCGGTTACTCTAGATGCATGCATACAGAACATTAATTATTTGATTATCCAAGCATCTATAAGAATGGTATATTCTTTCTTTTTTAATGAAGTCCCGAGTCAAGTTTCAGCCCTAACAAAATGATATCGAAACTAGTTCGATCTAGTCAGTGAGTATTTGGGAGATTAGTTAGAGCATGCGTGTTGAAGAAAATGAGAAATCCCAATAATAAATGGTTTGTGGTCCTTGTGGAGATGAGGGAGTGGATGAAAAATTGACATTTAAAAAATAAAATAAAGTTGCAAGTTGGTGGAGTCTAAAAAGTGAATTAAAACTTTGCATAAGAGAGATAGAAAGAGTCCAAAAAGAGCTTGGTACAAGCTGACAAGTCATTGCACATGTGATGATGTTGTACACGAGAGAGATATTTACAAGGAATAAGATAGAAAATGATACAATGAGCAATGACAAGAAGAAGACAACAAATACAAAGGCCACTTGAAGAGCCTAATCGTCAAAGAGAGATGTTTAGCTCGAGAAATATAGTTGCAATCACAAGAGGAGAAAAATGACTAAAAGTAGCCATATTTAAGCAAATACAATTGCTAAAGAAAGAGATGGTAATGAGATGGCGATGAGATGACATTAGGTGGCCATGATAAAAGAGTGGCTAGGATAAAAATGGAAGTAAGATCTTTTCGAGATAAAGATGAAAAATTCAAAAAATAGTGACAGCAATTTGGTTGTCAAAAAGAAGAAGAAGAAGAAGAAAACGACATTGAAGTTTTTGTTATCAACGAGTGATGAAAAAGGTGTATCAGCCATGACAAAAAATAATCCTTTAACATACTGCAAGATGATCCTCTAACGTATTTTTAAAATTCAAGGATATTGAAAGATTTTCAAAATTAAGGGGAAGTATTATAATTAATTTTGAAATTTAAATTCAAATGGTTATTAATTTTAGTTGTTTTAGGTACATGTATTCATGACATTAATTATATGATTATCCAAGCATCTACAATTCAATGCTAATATAATATAAATACGTGTTATGAAAAAGTATTGTAATCTTAAGTTTAATTCCATGAAACTTCTTCTCTTATGAGAGTTATATGATATAAGAATGAGATATTCTTTCTTCTCTAATATAAACATAGGAGGAATTACTATACTCCCTTTGAACTTATTGCTAAATCTGATCCCCTCTATGGCATTTCTTGAAAAGTTTCATCCCTTGAAAAATGTGTTTATGAATCCCTCTTGTCTTCGCATTTCTACATTTTTAGACTGGCAAAATATGTGATATACTTGGACATTTGTTGCCAATTACATGTTGAGACTATCGACGGCTAGTCCTGTTAGCATGTCAACAGACAAGCATTGCACTATCATGAAGTGTTCAATTAAATTCTATATTTTTGTTGTCTGATTCTGATCGAGGGCGGTGATATTGCAGAAATGCATTTATAAGTTGTGAAGAATAAATTTCTGATATATTGAGGATACACAGAACCTGGAGAACTAATTGATTATTGTTCTTCTGATTAGGAGAGAGCTGGTATCAGCAAGAATTGACATGTACGTACATGTATGATAGAATTATGCTAGTGGCCTTTTCATTTAGTGTAATGGTAAAGGGGTTTGGGACATAAAAGGGTTGGTCTGTGACTCTCTGGTTCAATTTCTGTGTAATTTAGTACAAGTCTCAATACAACCTAGTTGGGGGTGTCGGGTGCGTGAACATTTATTCTCCAGTCTGTTCTATATAGGATACTTTCTACAAGCTGCTATAACAATCATTATGTAATCTTATTTCAAAGAAGATGCTGATCATTGAGTCTTTTTATCTACATTTTAATGAGACAAATTTTGCAGATCCAAACCGTGCTGGTATGCACATGAAGTTGAATTAATTCCTGCTAAAGCTTAAGGCCCCACGCATTGTAATCCTGTCACCTGTGCCCGTGATCTAGATTACCTTTTCCATGTTGTGGTATGTAGTCTTCCTGATGGCTGTGCTGTTGTTGAAATCAACAGCTGTTCTCTAAATTCTGAAACTTCTGCGCAGAAAGTGCAAGATATAGATGGATGTTACAAACTTAAAAGCCTGCAGCCGGTGTAGAATGTGCTCGCCTTATAGAGTTTTGCTGATCCTTGCTCATGACCACTATCTTTACTGCCAAGATGCAAGACTTTTGCTCTCAGCAGAGGCTCCAGTCTGAAGTTTGACATTCAGGATTCGGTAAAGCAAGCTGTATCCGTAATCTTTGCTACATGGACTGTTCAAGTGAGCTATGGAGGTCTTGTATCTTATGTCATGGATGGTGTCACCTGGCCTAGAGGAAGGAAATATGTTGGACGATGACGGTTGAACCATTGAAGGACTGTTTGGTATCATTTCCGTTTCGGTTTTCACAGATAAGATGACATTACATTTACCATCTGCATTTCTTCTTCCAAGGTAACATTTGAGATGCTAGAACAAAAGGCATTGATTCATAGGAAGCCAGAGCAAACAACCTGCTTGAAACATTGAGGATCGCCTCATATACCATTCTCTTTCGACAATATATTTACAAGACGTAACATATATGGTAGAATTACAAATTACAAAGGAAAATACATCTGCCAAGACTGTTAAATAGCTATCATTTTCCTCGTACTGGACCGCAGGCATTCCCAACAAACTAATCATACTGTTTTCTCTCTTCTTGTATGGATTGGAAAATTCGGGCAGCTGATTCAGTTGCTGATCTACGGTTGTGAGGTACAACCTTAATCACACGTGCCTGCTGCTCATTTGTTTGTGCATTTGGATAGGATGCTTGAAGTGTTGGTTCCATCGGAAAAAGAGGAAGTGCATTTGCTTTGGGCATCTTAGAGAGACTTCCTGCAGAACTTCCCTGGATCTCACTTTCTTTTAATCCTTGAAAATTCTCAACACAACAGGAGATCACTCTGCTCATCTGGTTTGACATGTTACATGAACTCTGAAGAGGGATGTTGAAATTAACGTCTCCAACTGCTAACTGATTGTCCTTTGACTGTGGTCCAATGCGAGGGCGAATCTGCTCTACTGCAGAGTCGCATATTGATGGGTTCATGACTGGCATGCCGAATGGTTGAAAGAAAGTCTGCCCAAAATGAGGGTTTCCAGGAAGGATACCAATTTCTTCATGGTTAGAAGCTGAAACACTGTATGCTGCATTCAAAAAGTCTCCGCCACCTGGAGCAAGGCTGATTGGACCACAGCTGCCATAAACTGGTTCCATGAATCTAGAAACTGGAGGACATGGTCCTGCATAGGGCTTGTAAACAAGTCCCTCAGAAGGTGACATGACAGGCACCAGCCACTGATTTCCTGGTGGTGGATAACACCATGGAGATGGTTTGGCGGTGGTAGCCACAGGAGCTGGTGGTGCACTTCCTGAATAATTTGATCGCTGGCTAATAGGTTCTTTACTAGTTTCATCATTAGTGGAAGGAAGGGGAAGCTTCCCAACTACATTCTCTCCTGCAAAGTCAGCGCTCGTATGCTGCTTTTGTGAATGATCTTTTGGTTTATCAACCATGGCACACTTAGACGGTACCTTGTTGATCTGGGATACCTTCAAGGAAGCTCTTCCCACATAAAGGTTATCTTCAAGCAATAGATGTGGAGATCCAGCAATCAATTTTTGAACCTGTTCCAATTAATGCTAAGAGATTTTCCTCACGGAACAAAATAATTAAGAAACTAGTACATATCTTATGGTAGAGAAACACAACTGGAATTATCAGCTTACCTTTATGAGTCTATGCAACTCAAATACTTGCGCGGCAAAGACTCTTTGTTGACTGAAATATAGTAAAAGAGTTGGGCAAATCACTAAATAATTCAGATAGATAAAAAGAGCACGTAAAGCAATGTATATTGGAATTGTCCAAAAGTAAGAAAAATTACACGAGCACTAAATGATGACAGAAAATCAGCTCATACTATTAGGTAGATAATGACTGCATTAAAAATTCTAGCAAGATGAATTGCACTGATGTAACAAGTCCTATTTTCCTTGGAAATTAATTGACAGTTCATCTTTCACACAATAATGAACAACCAGAACCTATGGGGCTCAAATTTGAAGACAAAACACACTGCTAGGGTGAATCTGATAGAATTCCAACCTAAAACCCAATCATACAGAGATATCCACACCCTAGTTCTGTACAAAGAAACTCAAAACAATCATGTGTTAAAATGCACAAAAGAAAGGAGCATGTCAATAACTATATAATAATGGATTGGAACAGGACAAGAAGTTAAAAGTTCAGAAGTAACAAGCCAACCCAGTTCAACCACACTAGAAGCCTTAGAATATATAGTTGACCAGTAGATTTCAAGAAGAATAATGCTGCATGACATGAACAATATGTAACAAATTTCATACAAAATGACACATGCAACAGATCGATGACCCAAAAATTGAATGAGCTTATCACCGATACCATTGTATCTTTTCATGTGAAATTCATGAAATCTTAAAATACAGGCATTTAACTACTGGATATGTTGGAAGCAGAAAGCAGTATAATTTTAATCCCATAACGTGTCATAATCTAGGATGACTCAATTGCTTTCTTGAGAGGATATGAATCCCAAGAAATCTATCCTTACCATTCCATCACATATTTTGTTAGAAGGAAAATGACACAGGATTTTAAGAGCAATGATTCTAGGAAAGCCAAGAATTGAATTCTATTTTATTTGTATGTTATTTAGAGAATCTAGTAATTCTAGTTGTTTATATATATATATACATATATATATATATATATAATAGATTGTATTATTTAGGACTTACTTATGGTTTAAGACTTCATTCTATTTCTTATAGTGTTTTAGGATCTCATCATAACGGCACCTACTATCATGTTTAATGATAGCTCAATAATTATTGAGAATTGAAACTAATGTTTTCTCCCTTCAGTACAAATCTTTCTCTTATTTCTCTTCATCTATTCCAATACCCTTTTCATCCCTCTTCTCCTCCTTGTTTCCTCTCTCCTATTCCTTCCCTACATGAGAAAATTGAAGTCATTTTCTTATACTGTAATGTTTAAGCAACCAGTTCCAGCATCAGGTGGTATCAGCAACATGGCTTCAACTATGCCTGTCAATCCCTCAATTTTCCCTCCTAATTCAATGTTAGCACTCAATAGAATATAATTGGAGTGACCGATTTCCCCTTCTCCAATTGCAAACAGAAGGCACAATTTGTATGTTTCATATATTTGGCAAGATACTGAATAATTACAAAAATGCGAATTAATATCCAAGAACTGACAACCGAGCCAGTATCCTAAGAAGAAAATTAATTTCTACGATATTCAAGAGAGGTCAGGTTCTAGTTAACCAAATTCAATCATATATCGAACAATATCTAGGCAGATCACGATTGAGCTGGAACACCAACTTCTTATAGTAATCACCAAGTATTTTTTGGCAAGGAATGAGGTTTCAAGATCATATGCTAGCCTACTGAGCCCCATTACCTAATTGAAAAGAACCAACTCAATTGCACATAAGCTGTGAGTTTTTGTAGATAAAACAGAAGTTTCTCTACCATGTGAACATTCACTAAAATATGCCTACTGATGATTGTAAATTCAGCATCCTTATCAGTGGCATCCACACAACCTAACTTTTTCATAGCACATTCAAGGTGTTTGGACTTTTTTTCACCGGAACATGGATTTAGAAAGAATAAGCAACCAACTAGACACGGCAGCATTCCTTCTCATAAATTTGCATCATGAAAGGTCTTTCTACTCATTATCATTATCAAAGAATGCAATTAAGAGAAGCATCTGACAAGATAGGTAGCAAGTCATTAGAAAACTACAGGCAAGGAAGCAGATAAGCACACCCGAACACCAAAAAGGGATAATGATATTTATATTTTCACAAAAATCCAAAAAAAAAAATTACTTGATTCAGATGTAATTGAAACTTGTAGGTTCCTTTTTCTCAGAATTGTAAATGTAATCAGTCTGAATCATAGAAGAAATAACTTTTTTCTGCCATGGATCATAGAAGTAACACTTATGCTTTCCTTTTGTTAAACATATCAACAAAATAGTTGGATGTTGAAAAGCTTTTTCATCAGAAATTCTTCCATCATATTAATAAAAATTGACCATGTTAACATACTTGCAAAATGAGTCAGGACCCCAACATGAAAAGGATTTTCAGATGTTCAAAACTCAGAAGGTAACTTCTGTGCGTGGAGCCAATTTTTTATCAGAAGAAGAGAAGTATAAATCCACTTCAAAGAGTTGCTAAAACCAAAACTGGCATAGTTCTACATAGTAGTGAAAGAAGGAATGCAGCAGAACACTCCATCATGGCTCAAGAGGAAGTCAATCTTCCATAAAAGTAAGCCTTTAGTCTACTGACATTTTTATCCTGATGGCAGTATACTTTAGATGTCTTTGTGAATATTCATCTAATCGAAAAACAAGGTGTAGCACATGTGATTTCATCTATTTCTACTAGCTGCTTCTACTTCATTGCTCAAAACCACAAGCTTAAGTTTGTATTGCTTATATGTGTGATTGAAGCAGAAGGTCACCAATCTAACCCAATTTACCTATTGAAATTTAAAAATAAACAGATGGTGAGGCGATGAACCAGTCATTGGGGAGGGGAGGGAGAGAGAGAGAGAGAGTTTAACAGTACTTAAGTCCACAGCAGGAGACGAATGGTATCACCAAAAAAATAGTCTGAAAAAATTCTGTAAACCTTGTGAAAGTATATAGAGTACTCCAAACTCAAAGACCAATGGACACTGTTGGTGGACTGACAATAAAATTGAACTCCTTTCATTTAGGTCCTTTAAGTTCCTTGAGCATCATGCTATTCATACTGAACCAACAGCTACAACATTACCATGATGAATTATTCTAGTTGGAGCCATATGTAGACCAACTAATTAACTACAAAAACACCATTTTAACTCAGATATGGATACAACAAAATACCTTTTGTTCTACAAATTACAACATATTGCTATAGTTTTGATGCTGATTAGCTGCAGCATATGTAAATAAAAACCATTTGACAGGAATACTTACTTGACGATAGCTGTTCTTGCTTTCCAGAATTGTTTCTCACCTATTACTCCTACAACATCATCAGGAGTAATCTCCAGAGCAGTTACGGAGTCCACCATGGAAGTTTCTGCAGCATCATCATTCCTTTCAAGATCTCCTGCTTTCAACGACCCAGATTGCTTGTCTTCACGGTACTTGCTTCTTTTCTCAAGCCCACAACGATTTCTGTTATCATCTTGAAGCAATGCCCTTGAATATAATTCACTTCTCACCTTGGAGGGATTTTCCTTGCCTGTGACAACTCTGTATTCCACCAAAATATTATCCCCGATGACAGTCTTGTCGGGCATTGTGACAAGCTCTTGATTCAACTGTTCATTTGTACCAGGTAAGCATTTGAGGACATTCACTGAATTCTTTCTATACTCTTGATTTGAAGATGAATATGTTCGCTTTAATGATTTGGTACTACTAATTTTGCCTGATGAGCTTGATACTGAAGGTTTATCTTTAATTGATGTGACTGTAGCAAATTTTTCCATGGAATTCTGACAAGCCTCAAATACTTTTCCATTGTCTTCTATTTGTATTCTCATATGGTCTATTTCCTTTACATTTATGGTGCCAGTTTTTTTCTTCTGGGTTTCAGAAGTATTTTGAAATTGCACAGAGAAGCTCAAGTTCAAACAATGCTGATTTTCTTGATCTTTACTGTACTGACTGTTGTTACAAGAAAGATTTGATCCTGACTGGGCAGAGCTATGAAATCTAGAGTCATTTTCATCTCCAAGCTTCTTCCATGAAAAGTTCTTAATGTCGGAGACCTTATGTGATTGAAATGAATTGCAAGTAGCACTGAATGACAATGGCCGTGAGGTATTCAAGTTTTGATCATTTGTAACTTCCACAAATTTTTCTTCTTGACTTGTCATCAGAGCGCTTGACTTAACTCCTCCAGAGGAATAATAAAAAAGCTTCTCAGTCAAATGCAAAGGTGTTGGGGAGTTACTAACTGGAGTAAAAACACTCCTTTCATGGCCAGTCCCCTACAAAGATAACTCATTTGTAATCCAACAACACAAGTCGCAGAGAAGTACGGAAATTCATGATACACAACCATATACCCATTGCAATGATAACAAAATCAACCCAAAGAATTATAAAAAAAATAAAAAAAAGTAAATGGACAAGAATACATTTTGAAAACAGATATAAATATCCCAAAGCCAAAATTATGAAAAGGCAGAAATAATCAATAGAAAAAAATTTCAGGCCCTTTTTCTTCCCGAAGCAGCTTCCTTTATTCTATAAGCCAAATTAAAAAGTTCACAAAAGTAGATGAACTAAACAATCAAAACGGTATCATAAGATCACATTTAAGTCTACAAAACCGGTTCCTCGGCGTGGGGGCAACAGATAGCTGCACTACCACACGAACCAACCCCATGCTCTGTGGCGAAAGCAGCATGTAATTCATATTAATCAGAATCTAAAAGATGTTAATTGCGTAGATGCTTACCAAAGACATGAAGCAAGGGTGTATCATTGTCAAACTTACTGACCAAAATAAGATAAATTCAGACTGGGAAAGAGAAAGAAAAGTTATCAAACTCACATGGCTAGAGGAGATTGAAGGGGCCAAGCTGCTGCCGTTGTTAGGTAGAACAGGCAGCATGGACCCTGACCCAGAGCTAAACCTTTGAGAAGGAATACAGAGCTGTTCATACAGGGCCATCTTATTCCTTGGAGGTGCCCTCGGCCCTCCCTTCTCTGCATCATTCACATGAAGTCTTGGAAACATAGGACTCGTCATCTTTTCCTCATCCTTTGCCCCTCTCATTTTCCACTTTTTTTTGCTCTACACGAATATACTTATTCTTTCAGCAAATTCACAGCAATATCCAAACACCATCCTTTTTAAGCAAGATTCACTATATAAAAAAAAATATGCCTATCTAGATAGCAAATTAAAATCCTTGATCAAGAAAACAGTGGGTCACCCAGAATCAAATATTTTTCTTTTTTTATTAAAAAAATGCTTTTTGAATTTACTCTATTGTACAAGTACCCAAATATCAACGTAGTCCAGAAAGCAAGCTTGGAGGATAAATTCAACCATGAATAAAAAACGAGAGAGCAGGCCAAGCCATATGGCAAAAGGCGGCTACTCTTTGAAGAATTTACAATTTTTTTCGAGTTACTCTCAAAAAAAGCAAATCTCCAGATTGAAAACCAAAATCAAACAACAGGAGAACATGAAAAGAATATTGTCAAAAACACAAATTTTACAAGTAGCCAAAAGCAGCTGACCTCAAAAAAATCAAAACGTGCAAATGGACAGCCCAGAAGATATTTAGCTCAACTTTAAACCAAACGGGGAGCAGAAAATCAGGTGGCCACAAGAAAAAAACACGACACGATACTGACAACAGCATACAATAATGGAGAACTCATAGTTAAAAACAAAAGGGTAATGGTCAGTTGCTACTAGCTGGGTTAAGGGAGGAAAGAAAGGGAGAAAGAATCAAGGGATGATTTTATGTTGTGGGAAAAGATAGATTTGGCTAGAGAAGAGGGCTGCCTTGAAATTCCACAAAACAGGATCTCTTCTCTCCTCACCCCAAAAAGCAAGGCTCAACCTTTAAAGAAAAGAAGTTGTGGACTCGGTGGGTCCCAAGTGGATAGAACTCAATCCTTTACTTGAATCCTCTCTTGTCCAGCTTTTTCCGGTACCTGCAAGTTGGATCCTGCCACTTCAGACAGACCCCACAACGCCACTTGGACCATTATTGTTCTCGACATGAATATTTGATTGGGCCAACGTTGATATTACACAGTGTTTTTTTCGAATTCATCTCTCGAAAGATTATATATATATTTATTTAATGACAATATCATACACAGAATTGAAGGCTTCTTGGAAGTGGTCAAGAAGAAGTTGAAAAATACAAGTACCAAACTGTACGGTTTCCTTTGTACAAAGTAGACAAGAAAAGTGCCTGAAAATGAGAAGGATGAATAGGGAAGACTAGTTCGCTACGACACGTGCGTAATTGGCGACCTTAACTGAGTTTAAAACCACATGTTCTTTCTTTTTGCCCTCAAGATTTGGACAATCCTTTTTACTAAAAACCCGTTGCGAATCAATCCCCCTTCAGTGATACAGAGAGAGAGAGGGGGGTTGTTTTTTTTCTTGGTCGTGTATGGCTCATTTCCAACCATGGACATGGAGCTTTCCTCTTGTGTGGCCAAAAGGTGTGAGTTAGGGTTACCTTTTGGTTTTGGTTTTGGTTTTGGTTTGCAAGATGGTTATTTGGTCATGTGAATATTATATTATCTTAAAAATTAATATAAAATTATTGTTAAAACTTTATTTGATAAATTAAATTTTGAAATTAAGATAATTTTTTGATATGTATTATAAATAATTTTTTTTATTATGTATTTTAACTTTTTTCACCTTAATCATCAAGCAGCGTGATTATTCATTATAGCCCACCGTTGATTAATCTCTTTTAATCTTTATTACTTTTTTTTGTTTAATTTTTTTTTTTCATTTCCTCTTATCATTATCAACCTGTATTTGTTGAATTAAATTCTAATTCTATAATTTACTAGCCCTGTTTTTTTTGTTGCTCTTAGAATCACAATTTAAAGACAATTTTTTATTATGTCTTTTATGTCATTTCTCTTGTATAACAATAACTTCATGTAATGTTTTTCAAGCTATATACTCGAGTAAAGTTTGACTTGGATTTTTCTATGGCCTACAAAGAGTTATATAGTGTCCCATAAATTTTTTTTTTCTATGGTTGTTATTGGTTTTAATAGCCTTGGCTTATTGAGGTTATTTTTTATAATATTAATCAAAATATCAATATTATATTTATATATAGTTGTCAAACTCATAAAAGATTTTGCAAAACCTTTATAAGTTTGAGGGGCATGTTGAGAAAATAAATTAAGACAATATATTTTCGATTGAAATCCAATCAATTTAATCACTAGTTATGAAGAAAATCAAGCACTACATCAAATGATAAAATCAAGGATTTTAAATAATTAAATATTGTAATTTATTTTTATAATTATTTAGTTGTATTCCTATATATACTTGGTAATTGGTTGATTGTGATGACATATCATATAAATGAAGTTTCTCACAATAAAGTTTTTTTTATTTTTAACTTGGTATCAAAGTTTTATTGACTAGGTGATCACAAGTTCGAATCTTGTCACTCTCATTTTATTTATTAAAATTAAATACAAGGTAATATAAGTTTATGCAATTTTCAAACTCAAATGACTTTAATTTAAGGGGATATGTTAAAGAATAATATAAACCAAATATTAAGCCCTCACCTAAGAGCTTAAGTGTTTGGTATCATGGTGCAATGTGTTTTTTAAAAGTGTTTTTCGCTTAAAAATATATCAAAATAATTTTTATAGTTTTTTATTTTTGAGATTAGCACATCAAAACTATCAAAAAATACTAAAGAAAAAAGCATCAATTTATGACATGAAAAAAGCATCAATTTGATGCTTTTTTCATGTCACGTGTACCTTTAAAACGCAAGTAGAAACGCAATGCCAAACAACTTAGCTTTTGGGTTAAAATAGTTATTTGATATTTTATCGGAGCCTTGATGACCAAACATTTATGAGTTTGAATCTCACTATTTCCATTCTAATTAATAAAATTAAGTACAAAGTAGTGTGGGTTCGTAAAAGTTTCAAGTCCAAAAACTTTTTACTTGAGAGAATATGTTACAAAATAATATTAAACTATTCTTGAAACATCATTTAATAACTTAAATTTTTAAATTAAAATAATTATTTGATATAATAAATGCTCATCGAGTGTAACATGTTATTGCTAGTGAAAATTTTAAAATGATATTTTTATTTTTATTTTGGTAGCACGCATTGCTAGAATCACCAAAGTAGGATTGTCATTGGTTTGTACTCTTTTATTGTGCAAAATTAAATTAAACAAGAAAATGGAAAATGATTAGGTTGGGCATGGTCAAAATAGTAAACCACTCCTATTTTGTGCTTGCCTCATTATAATCGTTTTTAGGTTAGGTTTTGTGGGTAGCTTTTTTTTTTCATAGAAAGGTTTATTGAGTTTTGGGATATACAACAAGATAACTCTTTTTTATTACATAATAATTAAATAAATTATAATCATGGCTAAAATATGTTTGTACTGTGGTGAGCGATGTTTGAATATAAAAGAGTTACTTGAATCTAGTTGGATTAAAATTTGAATAATTTTTAAGTGATGGATAATTCGGATAACTATAACAAATTTTAAAAATAATTATTTAACCCAACATAACTTGAGTCAATTATAACTTATTCCTTGTAGTTTATCAAAATAAATTAATTACTTGATATTATTAAAAATAATTTAATAATCTTTTGATCAATATTGATCTTGCTTAATTTAATAGTATTTTGTTTCAAAAATTAAATTTTTTTTCTCCTCAAACTTTCCATCTTATTTACTTACTTTTTTAGCTTTTCTATTTTTTAAAATTAAAAATTAAACTAAATTAGAAAGGAACATAATTTAGATAAAATGATTAATTTATAAATAAATGTAAGAATATAGGAATTAAATAACAATTTCTAAAACCACAAGGATTAATTAATTATTTTTTCTAAACTACAAGGACTAAACTGTAGTTAACTTAAACGACTTTTTTTAACTACATTTAATTGAATGTTCACCTCTAATTAGATTCTTGTCAACTCATTGGATAATTGATTATTTTTTCTTATGTGTTTATTTTTTAAGGAAAACATAACCAGATAGATTCATCAAACTAATAATAATATAATATTACAAAATCTTTCTTAGAATTATAAGTTTATAATGACAATAATGTAAACATTGAAAAATATCACTCAATTTCCTCCTTTCAAACACTTTATCTTGTATATATAGAATTACAAAAACAATACATTTCATTAAAAATTAGTGTAAAAAAATGAACCTTTAACTAATTCAAATCTCATCTACTAAAAATATGTTTAAGTCTTTATCAAAAAACTTTCTTGTTACTATTTCCTTCTAAATTAAATTTTAGAAGTTTAGATATTCAATTTGTATAACATATTTACAAAATGTCAGCTAAAATTTTAAGTAATATAAATGGAGATAGTGAATGTACTTCACTTTAATTTATTTTCTATTTTCATGTCATATTTATGCTAATTATATGAGTTTGATTTTTTATACACGCATTTTAAATTATTTTTATTGTGAATTGGTTTATAATTGATAATTTGAAGTTTTAGATTAATTAACTACTTTGTAAGAATAATATTTAATTGACTTTGATGAAAAAAAATTGGCTACGACCACTGATTGTAGCTACATAGAACTAGATAAGAGATCTTATAAATATATATGCGTACACATACTAAATGTTGTGTACCTTGATGAACTTTAAAGATTTATCTTTTTTTAAAAAAATATTGAGAGATTTTATCTTAAATCTAGTGGTGTCATATGTATAAGTTATTTTTTTTTTCTTGAGTTGATCTTGTCAAGGTTAATAACAAATCAATATTTGATTACATGTATAATTCTTATTATTCTTGATTTATATTTTAGTTTAGATAAACATATAATTTTATATAATCCAGTTAATCTAGTAAAAGAGATAAAAATATAAATAGCACTATACTTTAAACATAAAAGATGATATTATACATATTATGACATGCAAAACCAATATTATAATTAATGTATAACAGTGTAAGTGTGAGATATGTACTTATTAAAGATCTTAAAACTAAAGTCAAATAGTAGTTTATTGTTTTCAATAAGCAATCCATTATTCTTAAGATTTTATTGCTCATTTCTTGGTTTAAATAGAATGAACAAAGTTAGTCTCCTAAGATTTCAACAATTGTATTTTTAAAAGATGCACTGTCTTTAAAAATCTATGAATCAAATGAAGAAGAAAAAACTCAAAAACTATCTACGAAGAAGTGTAACTTAAACTCTAAAATGGAGGGAAAGAGAGGCAAAAGAAATTGAAAATATATCAAAGAAGAAGGTAAGATAGCAATAGTAAAGTGTTTAGAACATCTTCCCTTCAACTCCAATTTTATACTAATTTTTGGAACCAAAACTTATGCAGAATTAATTTTGGTAATTATTAGAATTAACTTTCATTGTTTTGCTTTAATTACCTGCCATAAAAAAGAATAAAACCCTGATAATTTTTTATCTTAAAAATAAGACATTTTCCTTTGAAAACTGTTCAAAAAGAAGAAGTTTGTTCAGACTCTTTATTCATTGGTTGGATATATAAATGGACTGGAAAACAAAAACAATTCTTAACGAGTCTAAATCCAAAATAGGTTGGCAAAAAACAAATCATACCTAGGACACAAGACTTGAAGTTTGGAGTACGATCCCAAGATTAGAGACCCCTAGCTCGGGGCCCGAGACCCGTGGCATATAGCTCGAGTCAAATGAACAGGTGTGAGTTAAACTTAAAATATTTTTCTTTGGCTCATTTATGACCCTTCAAAATTCTACTATATAAACTACAAGACAATCTTATGTTTTTTCTATGTGAAAGAGGATTTTGGGTTTCATAAAATATGCAAACCAAAAGTTTTTTGAAATCAATTTCTCATTCACTCATAACTTATTTTCATCATGTTAATGTTCCATGTTAAATAACTTCCAACAAAGTTTTAACCTTAAAAATGAGTGGAATTCACTTTAAATTTGACCTCAAATGTGCTTATTAATCATGTTTTTATAACAAAATTTCTAACAATCTCTCACATTAATAAAAATTGTCTGAGTATATTGAAAAGACTCGAAAATTTGTAAAGAGATAATGATTTTGTGGATCATTACATCAAGATAGATAGTTTTTGGCTTTAAACTTTTCTTAGTTAAGTACTATCGGATTTACTTGACTACATAGTAAGTACGATAACTTGAACTATTCAACATTTTATGTAAATAAAGATAATAACACTCATAGTTCTTTACCAAGAGATTTTATTTGGTTCTCATGGTTATGTCCATTTTGTCTCTAAACAACTCCCAAATTAATGAGTGCCTAAGAGAATGCTATTTTTTTTTAAATTCTCAAAAAACAGTTATATTTTTCACTCATATAGGTAATCTTTCATTAGAAGTATTATGTTTTATTCTAGTTCGTAATTCAAGATATGAAAATCACTAAAAGCATAACTAACTTTTTATTACATTGTAGCTAGCACCTCTTTTCATCATAAGAATAAGTAAGAAATAAAAAATTTCAAGTGCTACTAGGAATGTTATTTTACTTAGTTTTCTCTTTGAAACCTAGATCTTGGGATATCTAGTCAACTAGATAAAGTTATCATCATTACATTAATTCTTCTTCAAAGGATTTAAATTCATTCTTCTCGATGAATCATACATAAGCTCTCTCGATATATCTTAGGTTAGCAAACCAACAATATTTTTCTTTGACTTTACAAAATCAATGGAAATAATCCTATTTGAGAACAAATTTTGACAATATTATATTTACAACATATATGTCTAAACTTACCATTATATATACTACTTTATGTCATTTTTATTGTTGACTAATTTTCGCAATGGATATAAAGAATTTGCATTGGTTTTAGTAGTACATTATGGGAAGGGATATAAGTTATTAAGTTATATAGGGTTAGATAATTTTCTTATGGTTATTTGTATGTTGAGGAGTGGTTTTCGTGTCAAAGGCTATCACTCCCAAGTTGAGTTGTGTTTGTTGTTATGTTTGATATGCTAAGAAATACTCTCCTATATAAGGCGTATTTATCTCAAACACCCCTACTGGAGTGTTGGTGGTTGTGAAGCTCCTTGAGATATGTCCTCCAAGTGTATATGCCTATGCATTATCATGTCTATTCTAACATAGCCTATTCTATATCTTATTCGACTAATCAGATATGGTTTGTATGGTTTGATTAACCACTATGATATTATTATGATAGGTCTTATTTGTTGTGTTTTATATCTTCATCTAAAAAAACCTTATATTATTGTTAGAGAGATTTATAGGTTGATAATAAGATGCTCTTTCAATAACACTTGTGGCTAGCTTATTGGAATTTGTTACAACTGGTTCTGACCATTGTATAATGGCATTAGATTCATAGAAAGAATACCTATATGGTTATGTATGCAACATTAAAGAGCCCTTATATTAGTGTTAAAAAGATTTATAGGTTGATAATAAGATGCTCATTTAATAGGAACCATGGCTACTTGGTTGGAATTCTTCGTAGCTAGTTGTGACCATAGTATGACATCATTATATCTAGTGCTTGTATTGATTGTTTGTCCAATGCAACAACAATGAGTTTACTTATTTTTTTAGGTATAATTATTTGCTTTTAAAATATATAGACCTATCAAACATAACAATATATTGATCATTCAAATATTTTCCTAATCAATATACCACTAGTTAATAATTTTTACCTTCTAAAGAGAAGAACTATATAATATGAAAATTAATCTTGAGAGGAAGCAAGTAGCAACTTCATAAAATCAGGTGAAATATAGGGATCTAAGACTTCAAACCCTAAGAAAAGATTATCTACTCCAAGTTATATCACACAATACTAATACTAGTAAAAAAAAAAGATAATTGAAATTACATATATAGGGCTAGTCATTGTTCATAATGACTATATGGCCATTTATATAATGGTATAGATAATGAATACTATATAAACATGTAAATTCTAATTATATACCGATATTAGTATCATGTAAGGAGACTTTATTAAATCATAATATAAACTAAATTCTTTCTCTATTGATACCAAGTGAATCATAAGCTAGTCTTATAACTTTCTATTAGTTATTTTGTTAAGGACACGCTCTAAATATAATTAGACTTTTTGCTTCTCCGAGCATTTTCAAACTCTTATGATTGATCGTTTTTCCTTGGTCGATCATAACTCTTGGTCCCCTTATTGACCACTTCAAAACTCCTGATTAATCATAACTCTTCTAATGTGGTTAATTCCACTATATTGATCAATTTCAACTCTATTTCCATGTTTGTTATAAACAATCATTGTTTTTCTATGTTTGGTACATGGATATTTATTATTTATATAAACACTAAAGCATAAATTTTCATTGGATTGTTTTTTATCTCTTCTTTTTTAATAGATATCTTGTAAAGTTGTTCAAAATGAATTGAAGGAAAGAAGTGTTTCTCCCTATTTTAATGGTTATCAAACTAAAGGGTTTCTTGCTGTCCATTCTTCTAAGCCACATATATGGTTACTCTCTCTTCCCCTCCTGAGTGTCTCTAATTGGAACAACAGACTAGGCATTCGCTAGTATTAATGCAATGGTAGATCAGTAGCAGACAGGGAAGTGTTTGCTAGACATGAAAATCACTTCAAGGAATGGAGGGTAACTCTTAAAAAGTGGCAGAGCAGCAAGGAAAAGTGATTTTACGAGACAAGTAATATCCTACATCTTTGATGATATTTTGAATAAACTGAGAATCGTACCTACATATCATGAAAAAACACCAATAAAGCCTTACAAGTGTGCTATGAAAAACAACAATGAAGCAAGTAGCAACCCTGTCGTTATGGATAATGCAATGGTAGCAGGTCTATGGGCTAACAAAAAGTTCTTCCACTCTAGTCTACTTTTAAGCAATGGAGATGTCTGATCTTCAACCATTAACCCATTGAGTCTCAAATATATTCTCAAATAGGTTTCCAATTCGTTCAAATTTTCAAAATTAAACCCCCCATCTGAAATGGTTATCAAAGAAAATCCTTAAACCTATATATTACGTCTTTAATATTAAGAATCTATATTACTATCTGATAACCTAAGATAGTCTTGGCAAAATATGGTCCACGGTGCTACTGATTTAACATAATCTAACACAATTTCAACTCATTCCATTGTCATCCAAGTTAGCAAAATTGGGCTAGAAAGTGTTTTGTGAAGCCTATTGTAATTTGCTATTGCTTATTCACATTTCTCTCATTACACCGACGCTTCAATCACCATAGGGGCTCCCCTAAGGTAAAAAGGCCGCTAGAAACTAGTGAAGTCTATGTTTTTTTTGTCTCACATAGGCGAGCATTGTCGGGGGTTAAGGAATCGTCATCTATTTGTTTAGTTTAGAATCAATAGAAGACCCGGATATAATGGTCTTATCAAAAAATTTAGGGTAAGGAACTGGTTGTGACTAGAGAAAGTATTAGCACTCCTAGTGCACCTTACCTGAAGTAACCTGCATTATATGGTCTTCATATGATTTAAAAGTTTTGATGGGTTTTTAACTGATGATCGGTCTATAGCTCAGGATAAAAATTTATTCTTATAAATAAATCTGATATTTCAAATTTATTATGGGCTCGTGTGTCCATATAAATTCTTATGGAAAAGGGTCTTTGTAGGTGCCCTGACAAGATTCACCTATCCTGGAAGGTGAAATGGTTTTTCAAAATTCGTATATTGTGATGAAAAATACTTCCAAATAAAATTGATGAATATCTAAAAATAATTCTGAAAATTTTCTAGTCAACTCATGGTATTTAAATACCTACCTACCTGTAGGTCCATCATTTTATACTAGAGTGTTGAACATTAATTTTCACGAATCAAAATTTTTAGGATTATTGAAATATTGACCAAATCCTTAAAGAATTTTACAAACTTGTTGTAAATTCTAAGAAAAAAATGCAAAGGAAAATCAACACAGGTATTTTCTAAAAGAATACTAATTTTTTTTATAAGAATTAGGTCGTATACAATAGAAAAAAATCATTTTTTATTACTATTTTTTATTTTTTTGTAAGACCATGTTTGGCAAAAACTATTTTTTCTTCTTTAGAAAATTGCCAAAACAAGCCTAAGGATGTGTTTTCCAAACACTTCCTTAGGCAAAAAATCCTTTTATAAAAAAAATCGACAAACCAAATAGAGCCTTAAATATCTGACCCGATTTTGACCTGACTAGGTTGACCCAAAAATAAACAAAGAACAAAGAACAAAGCCAAAAACATATTAAACATAAAAAACAATAAAAACTCAAAATTTATTAAACAAAACGGATCAAACACAATGAAAATAAAAAGCACAAAAAACATTCAAACCCAAACCTAGCAATGTGAAACCCAACCCATACCAGATTTCAAACAAACAAAGGCATGATTTTATTGGTAAACATATATAGATCAAGAATGAAGCATCAAAACCCATCAATTATCACTTAAAAAGCCAAGATTTTATCGAAATGAGTTTTGGTTCAAAATCAAAATTTTGGGATTAAAACTTTTAAAAACTTGTTAATGATGCAAATAAATTCTAAATTATTGACTAATCGAGTTGCCCAAATGATTTACTGTAAGGAAATAGATCAAAACTAATCCAAATCATGGGGCTAAGATAAATAGAAACACCAACTTGGTAATCAATCTAATAGCTTATTTTCGTTGCAAGGAGAGCTAGGGGAGAGAGGTTGGTAGCTATGCATGAGTGAGAGGGGAAGAAGATGGAAAATAATAGGGGTTAGGGTTTTCTAATTTTTTTCTTTTTATTTATTTATTTTATTTTATTATATATACAATTATTATTTCAAATATAATAACAATCTTATAAATAAATATATTTTTTTATTGATTTTTTTTCTAGCACTAACTTCTAGGATTATAGAGTGTTATCTATCTTCAAATTTTAAATTACAAAGTAAAAAAATAATTAAATCATAAAATACTCAAAGTAATTTACCCGCGGAAACATCATCTTTTTATTTTTCAATTAAAAAGTTTCACGATATCAGAAAAGCACATCCACAACATCTGGCCCTTTTTTTTACATTAAAAATTAACTCGGAATGCCAACTTAAACATATCACGGGTACACTAGCTATATTACAACATGCTACAAGAAGTTTGCTCGGGAAATATTTCATGGGAAAATCAAGAATCTCTCAATCCCACTATGAACAGTTGGATAACCATATGAGAAAACTAAAACAAGGAGAGTGAAAAGGAATAAAATGTGCAACTAATACCCAAGCAACCATGAAGATCATCCCAAGTTTCTTTTATTCTCCCAGAGAAAAATTGCTAGAGCTAAAGAGATGCCCCGCGCCAACACAAAACCTTTACATTAGATCTTTTCTGTGGTTGCATTCTTAAGAATGAGTTGAAACCAGAAAAGAATAAATACAGAAAAATATGTGAAGTTGCAAACACCTTCTTTTTTTTACTCCAAGCATTGTATTTGAGATGTTCCAATCATCTTGTATTTCTGCTCTCAGATTTCTTTTGCTTTGCACACTCACCAAACAATGAAAATCGCCCACTTCTGCCTCGAGGTCCAACTGGGGTCGCTTTGGCCTGTTTAAGTGCAGAAATAAAACATGATCAGTGAGAGGCAAACACACTTCCACTGAACAGAATGACAAAAGGTAAATGGGATGTAGCTCAATAGGCATGCAGTCCCATTCCCTACAATACTTGGCTTCCTATGTTGTCTTTTTGTTGAAGAAACAAAAGCAGGTAGACATCAGTGTACCTTTGCCCGATTAGATCTGCTGTTGTTCCAACAGAAGAGCCCGCTGCAACCTCCACCAGCCGAACTCGATTCATATCCCCTGAAGAAAAAGGAAAGAGTATGAGAGGTGTGCAACACATTCATTTCGATGCACCACCACATTGAGCTTTACTTGATTCACTTCTCTATGACATTATTCTCCACAGTTTAAGCAAAAAAGCGACCATCCAAAAGCCATATAAACATGCAGATTATGAACGAAGAAAGACAAAATAGCAAGATTATTTCGATATAGAGCCCTTAATTATTGCCCAAGAACAAGAATCAAATAGCATTGTGGTTCTTCAGATTATTTCAGAAACCGAGAGAGAAAATAGCCTGCATAACTTGTGAAATGCATATAAGCTTACTGCCTAACAAAAATTTTAGGAAATCAATGTACAACAAAATTAGGTTTTGAGGACAAGCTTGAAAAGAAATGGTAAAAACAATATAAGTTGTGGAAAATCTAAAAGAGATCTGCAAGAGACTCACAGGCTTTCTTTGCTTCCATTGGCCACATAGCTGCTGCCATGTAACAAGCTTGGTGACACTGGATAATAATCCACCATTTTTCCTATGTGATCCTTGCGGAGCACCCTCTGATCCTGCATCTTCAATACTTTGAGTTCATGATTTAATTCATCTTCCCATTTCTGAGATGACAGTGTCGCTGAATCTATGGACTCCATTTGATTTTGTTGATAAGTGTCCTCTTGAGGCAACACCTGATTCTTCTCAGGTTTCAGATGACTCAATGATCCCGGGGTTCCCTTCTCTGCCACCTGTAACCAGGCAGTTTCTAACCTCTGCTCACGGATAATTGATTCTATTCTCTGCATCGGCATTTCCTGCTTCTCTCCAGCATTGGCATCATTAAAGCTTCCTCTGGATAATTTTGCGGACTCTTCTTGTGATTCTAAATCTGAATAACCAACTACTGCACCAGACCAATTAGCCTTCCCACCCCGTTCAATTGTCAAAGTTGCTTCTGTTTGCCTATGACCTTCTTGTAACTCAGATTGGTTTGCATAAATCAAAGAATCCAGACCATCTGACACAAGAACAATTCTAACCTCTACATTGCATCTAAGGACAATCTCGATCGAATTTGTGATACTGCTCAGAAACCTTTCAGCTCTGGCTTTAATATCTTCATCTTCAAATGCAACATAAACAGCAAGGGCTCCTGCAAGAAGAACCATAACGAACATTGTGTATAACAGCAGAAAGGGAGAGCAAGAAACATATGCGTTGACATGCAGAGAGATAAATCACTCATTTATCAAGGACACATTGGAATTTAAATATGAAAACAATCCACCCGATTGTTACTTTCACCTAATGCAGAAAACATTCCATTCAGCCAATTTAAGTAACTTCTGTCTCGAGCACAGCTTAAGTAACTTTTCACTTCACTGTGTTCTTTTATTTTATCCTAACTGGTACTCAACACTTACCACCAAAAACTTGGTATAAACAGCAGTCAGATCAAGTCAAATTTGCATAACAAAGAAAAACCTAATCAAAATGAGTGAAGAACAACTTAATCCGTCCAAACAATCAGGTAATGACATAGGGATTGTAGAGTGGTGGGCACCCAGAAGTAAATCTTCCACTGATATCTTTCTATGATATGTGCATGCAAAAACATTAATGTCAACGTAGGTTGAATACTCACAAGAACAGTTGTAACCTGGGATAACCAGAAACAGAGAAGGCAATAATGGAAGATGAAATAAAGGTAAAATAGAAGTTGAAGCAGATCATTCTTCTGTGATTCTATTCACAGCTATATATTATAGCCCAAAATTTTATTATTATGGTGTATGATGCAAACGTTACTTTTGGTTTCTTGATTTTCTATTAGGAATACCAAATTCCCTAATTCAAAGGGTAAGTTTGGAGCAAGTTGAATGGAAGCAGCACCAGCTAGTATGGAACCCAGAAGTTAATGTTAAGAACTATGGACTTACTGGAAATATTGAAGAGCTATTAACAATGCATGCAGAGAGTATTGCGAGATTGAAGGAAGAAGAAGGTGATTCATCAGAAAGAGAGACAGAGGGAGAAAAGGAAGAAGAAATTGTTGTAACATATTCTATAATTCATTCATTTTTGCCTTGTGTATGTCTGTTACAGAAAAACAGTACTATCCTGAAGAACTAATTCTTCATTCACTAATGATCTCCTGGCCACATGTCGCAATGCTTGCTATAAATAAAACGGTGGTATCTAAACTGTGCGTTTTGACTACACTTAAATTCTTCATCTCCAACGGTCACTTAATTCTTTCCAGAAGAGGTTTTCTTCTTAGTCATTGCTGCGTTTTCATGACTCCAGAATTAGACTTGTAACAAAGTAACAGCTAAAATCAGGATGACTTGTATGGATTCATTGGTATGGTTGCTAGGATCTCATGCTTCGTCTCAGTTCACATACAAAACGAAGGGACTAATGGGGTGAATTGCAGATATGCATAAATCAAGCTATTCAGTCAAGATTCAATTCGATTCATTATGATTCATTGAATTTTAGGAGTCAACTCAGAAGCAAAATGCAGAAATTTAAAACAGATGGTAAGAAAAGTCTGGAGGCTAAAAAGAGCTTTCTGATTCAAGATTCAAATCTAGATTGACAACCATGTTCATTTGGATTTGCCAAGATCATGTGATTATAAGATCCTCACATGGTTCATAGAAAACTTGAACGCACGCAGAGGGGAAACAACTCTTGCATTTACAAATTAGGCACATAACCTTATAGAATGGCCCAACAACGCTAAGAAGTATCATTCATCAAATCAGCTATCCAGCAGAAGGAAAAACAACTATTTTTGACTGTATAGACAACAAAGTTAGAATCTCTATCCCACTGATCAAGTCCTCGAGAACCACTAGGAGCACTAAATCAAAAGGAAGGCAAGATCAAAAGGGGAAGCAGTTGTTGTATTTTCGGTTATTTCCATCCCACAGATCAAGTCCTTGAGAATCACTAGAAGCACATTTGGAGTAACGAAAGGCTGATCAGATATAGATCTCTAGATCTAAATCAAAAGGAAGGCGAAATCAAAAGGAGAGTTTTTGTATTTTCGGTTACATTTCTTTCTTTTACCAAGATTTTCAGTTACAGTTCTACCAGCAAATGATATTGGAAGAACATGGAAAAGTATTGGACTTACCATCCACTTCAGATATGGACAGAAGCTTGCCATGAGCATGTAGAAGCTGCCTCAATGTCTGTGAGTGACACTTTTCAATACATTTCTCCCATATATCATCCAACTTGTCTGAGTTTTTGTACCTAAATACCTTATTTCC